>NPIE01005558.1_pt1 | contig 32431 bp, 29 predicted proteins | sample 8637661 | NCBI WGS metagenome assembly NPIE01 (sample SAMN07420842, study PRJNA396082) | bioreactor metagenome | isolation source: sample BA12 brine-fed electro-methanogenic bioreactor BA | place: Japan: Kochi | collected 2016-12-09 | reverse complement strand
GTCGAAGGTTCGAATCCTTCCGGGGAGACTAAATAAACAGCCATTTGAGTTATGCATTTCAAGTGGCTGTTTTTAATTACAAGCTATTTGCAAGCATTTTATATTTATCAAGTGGATATTACACACGGATATGATCCAAAATTATTTGGTGTCTTACTTAATTCTAATTACTAATCATTAGCTTGCCAGTCTCAATCAATTGTCCATTATTTTTAAGTTGTTCAATGTATTCACCGCTCAACCCTCATTACTTTCTCCCTTTTTAATCCGTAGTTAATACGTAGTTAATACGTAGTTGATACGATTAATTACGTATAAATATCGTAAGAACATCGCATTAAAAATAAGCTTACCTGGCTTCATCAGTCTGAAAGACCATCTGCTCCTTACCATTATGGTATTACAAGTCAATAATTCGTATACTCAACGAAGCTAAAACGCTATAAAATGTAAGCTTTTTATTAATTTCACGAAAAATTTAAAAGTGAATTTAAGAAAAACAAGATGAAAAGAGTTTTTACTATCATGTTTTTAATGGGATTTGTAAGCCTTCAGGCCCAGGTTACCTTCATTATCGATTCTTTGCCCGACTATACTCCACCCGGCGACGATCTGTACATCACCGGAAATTTTAACGGGTGGAATCCTGGTGATCCTGTATATATGATGCAGAAGAACGCACAAAACCTCTGGGAGATCACCCTGGATGGTTTCTCCAATGGGGAAGGCATCGAATTTAAATTTACCCGCGGCGATTGGGCAACAGTTGAAAAAGGTCCCAGCGGGGAAGAAATTGAAAATCGATCATTCACTTTTGGCAATGGGGAAACAGAATATCTTAAAATATTTAACTGGGCAGATAACAGTGGCGGAGGGGGTTCTACCGCCGCCGAAAATGTAACGGTGATGGACGAGGATTTTTATATGCCGCAGCTTGACCGGATCCGCCGCATCTGGGTGTACCTTCCCCCTGATTATGAAGATAGCGAAGAACATTATCCCGTATTGTACATGCATGATGGTCAGAACCTTTTCGATGTGGAGACTTCTTTTCTGGGTGAATGGGAAGTGGATGAAACGCTGAACGATCTGGCAGACCAGGGCTATCATGTGCCCATAGTGGTCGGGATCGATAACGACGGACAACACCGTGCGAATGAGTATCTGCCTTTTTATAATCCCAATTTTGCCGGTGGGGAAGGTGATGAATATATGGCTTTTATCGTGGAAACCCTCAAACCACATATCGATGAGAATTACCGCACACTTACTGATCGTGAAAATACCGGAATCATGGGCAGTTCACTGGGTGGTGTTATATCGCTTTACGGTGCCTTGAAATATCAGGATGTATTCAGCAAGGCAGGGCCGTTTTCACCGGCCTACTGGGCCAATTATGATAGCCTCTGGCCTTTCATTGCCGAAACAGGTTTTCTGCAGGATGTTCGTTTTTACCAGAATGCCGGGGAATATGAAGGAGGCCAGTACATTAACACCATGTTTGACATGGAGGATAGCCTGAATTCCCAGGGTTTTCAAAATGTTACTTCCAAGGTGATCGATGGGGGCGACCACAACGAGGAAACATGGGCAGGTGATTTTTCCCAGGCTTATTTGTGGCTGTTCGGTACTTATGCAACAGGCACTGCTGAAATTGATGAAATAAAACAGCTAATTATTTTCCCCAATCCGGTAAAGGACCATCTCAGCCTGCATGCACAGCCTCCGGCGAATGAAGCTTTTGCGATGATCTATGATGCCAGGGGGAAACTGATCATGAGGATAAATGTAAATCCGGAGGAAAAGATCGATGTTTCCTCATTGTCGCCCGGATTATATATTCTGAGTCTGCAATTAGGTGATAGTATTTCTGCGGGTCGCTTTGTGAAATATTAGAAGTTAAGTATAAACCAAAATCAAATACAGATGATAACAATTACAAGACTGAGTGCATTATTGCTTTTCCTTTCTTTCCAGACCTGCCTGCTTGCAGGATATGTAATCAAATCAAAGGAAGTGTCAGATGGTGTTGAAACATACAGCATTACCTATGTACAGGATAACAAATTAAGATTTTCCGACGATGAAACCGATGTGATCATTGATTTCGACCGTGACAGGATTATCATGATCATGACCAATGAAGGATATTATATGGAAGAAAGCATCAGCGGCCTGGAGCAAACAGTCACTGCTTTCCGCAACAAGCTGGTGGAAGAAATGTTGCAGCAGGTGCCGGAAGCACAAAGGGAACAGGCCAGGGCCTCCTATGAACAAATGATGAACAGCAGCGGGAAGCCATATGAGGGTGAGGTTGAGGTAAAAGCCACCGGCGATAAGGAACGCATTGCAGGTTATTCTGCCAGCCGGTACGATATTTTTGATGATGGGGAGAAAACAGAAAGTGTATGGATCGCTGATGATCTTAAGGTTTTTGACATGAAGAAAGTCAACGAGGTATTTAAGACCTATGTGGGTATGACTACTTACGAGGATACGGAGGCCTATTTGGACCTCATGCAAAAAGGGATGATCCTGAAAAGCATTGATGCATTCGATGGCACATTGGAAGAGGTGGTTGAAGTGAAAAAGGAGAGTCTCCCCGGATCCCGTTTTGAAGTGCCTGATGGCATGGAAAAATTGAGCTTTGAAGAATTCAACAGCATGATGATGAATGCCGGTGAGGAGGACTATTGATCATACAATACGGATCTTTTTCTAAAAAGGTTGGATAGAATATTGAGTCTTTTGAAGTCAAAGAGGCTTAACGGATAATTATTTAATATTTTTTTACATACAATTAAAATCTTTCCTAAATTTAGTTGCGGATTGAACAATCTGCTTTTGCGTTCTTAACATTGTTAACTTAATCCAAATCAAGATGAAAAGAGCATTACTATTATTGCCTTTTTGCACAATAATCGCAATGGCAATGCAGGCCCAGCATGATTGCAATAATTTTTACCCGAAGGTCTCACCCAATGGAAATTACCTGTATTTTTCTTCCGACCGCGATGGAGCAAATTACGAGATTTACCGCACCGACATCGACGGACACTCCAATCCTTTGCGTCTTACGAACTCCAGTGGAAATAAAGTGCATCTTTCGATCAGCCCCGATGGATCCAGGATTGTTTTTCAGCATGGGGATTATACGGCAAGTTCAGAGATCTATATCATGAATGCCGACGGATCCGGCCTCTTGCAACTTACCAGCAACAGCGTATGGGATGGAACTCCCGACTTTTCCCCCAACGGACAGCATATAGTTTTCTCTGCATGGGATGATTCCAATTATCCCGAGATATTTACCATGGAACTTGATGGCAGCAATCGCACCCAACTCACCAATCAAGCGGGGGCCGACTGGCAATACGATCCCATTTATAATCCGGCAGGAAACAAGATCTATTTCAGTCAGGGTTTCAATGCTGATAATCATTATGTGATGATGGACCTGGATGGCAGTAACTGGGTGAACATCACCGAACCCAATGTTTTTGGCACCGCCGAGGCAAACTTGCAATTCAATGAGGATGGGAGCAAGATCATTTTCTTCACCAGTGAATGGAAAGGCTATAACAATGGCGGGGATCTCGTCGTTGCCAATGCGGATGGAAGCAACTGGGACCGGATCACCAATTCCGAACCCGCAGAGTATTATTATTATGCTACCTATAATCCATACGATGAGAAACTATACTACAACCATTTCTTCAACGGAGAAAAGATCACCATCAATAAGATGGACATGGATGGCACAAATCGCATAATGATATCGGATTGCGGCAATGTGGGTGTTGATGAATCAACAGCAGCCAAAACCTCAGGTTTCTTTCATCCAAATCCGGTAGATGAAAAGCTATTCATTGATTCTGAAGGGAAGTTTATTATTGATATTGTCGATGTTGCCGGCCATCGCCTGATTCACTCAGGTGAAACAACTTTGGATGTGAGCATGCTTGACAAAGGGATCTATCTTGCCATTTTAAAAGACCAGGAAGGCAAGTATATTGCAAGTGGCAAGCTGATCAAAAAATAATCAAGCGATTCAAATTGTTTTATTACATTTGGCCTGTTCTTGTTGAATACCTGCCCTCCATGTAAGAATAATAAGTTTTAAACTGTTCTACAGATATGGCCAAACAGCAATCCGGTAAGGAAAAGGGAAAGCAAAAAGAAAAACTCAGTAAACAGGAAGCTTACAGGGAATTCATGCGGCAGTTCAAACCATTGATCATTGCTGTTGCCCTCTGGCTCCTGACAATCAATTTAATTCATTTACAGTTTATCCGGGATGAGGTGCAGCATTTTTTTGTGAGCTTCATCCTGGAATCCTCGGTGCTTTTTGGCAAGATGCTTTTCCTGCCGGTGAGCAGCCCGGGTTTTCCCTATATCACCGTAAGTGGTTATACCATGGAGGTGATCATGGAATGCACAGCCTATAATTTTTACATTTTTGTCATTTATCTCAGCCTCCTCTCACCGGTCAGCTGGAAGCATCGCATCATCACCCTGCTTATATTCCTGGCTGCCATTTTTGTGATAAACAATCTGCGGTTTATTGTGATGGGCTATGTTGGAAAATACAACCCCCAGTTATTTGATTATATACACGATTATTTGTGGAACATTTTGTTCGGCTTCCTGGTATTTCTTATCTGGATGTGGAGATACAAGCCGGCAATGGATAAATTAAAGCAGGAAAAAGATGCAGATCAATAATTTGTAAATTGAGTTTGAAATGAAATTCTTACGCAAGACCAGAAATAAAATATTGTTGATTATCGGGATCTCCATCCTGGTGTTTGCCGGCTGGGAATCCGGGCTGGAAATTATTTATGCCAAAAGCCTGGTGGGCACCAGCAATGTTGTACTCAGTGTGGTGAAAGAACAAACCCACATTGAACTGGAAAAGGCCAAAAAAGGATACCAGTTCAGGGTATATACCCTGGTGGGAGGGCGCAAGGGCCATTATCCCCAGGAGATCGGCGGGCTGCTGCAGCCCTTTGTGATCATCCTTTCCTGGCAACTATTCCTCTTTTTTGTACTCAGGACCAGAACTGCTTTCGCTTCCCTCGGGATCAATATCGGGATTTTCCTGCTGATCCAGGTTTACCTCCTTTACCTGCTTACAGGTTATTATAATTCAGACACAAACAAACTGATCTACAGCAGCATGCTCGACAGCTTCTATGTTTTTGCGGTGATCCTGGTGATCAAGGATAATCTATTGTTCCGTGTGTTCGGAAAGAGTGTGTTTCACAGGCAGTCACTTCAATAAAACTATTACATTATTTGTTTCTTGCGGTATTGGGAAGGTGTGAAACCCGTTTCCTCTTTGAAATAATTGTTGAACGAAGTCTTGGAACGAAAACCGACCATTTGAGAAATTGATTCTATGGTATACCGCCTGTTTGCAGGATCCGATAATAAATTTTTAGCTTCCTCCACTCTGTACTTATTGATCAGGCCGTAAAAATTTGTTTCCATTTTATCATTCAACACATTCGTTAGCTTCAAATTGTCAATACGTAATTCCCTGGCAATATCTGACAAATGAAGATCCTTCCTCAGAAATGGTTTTTTATTCCTCAATACTTTATTCAGTTCGGCCATGATCTGCTCCGCTTCACTGTCAGAAATTATATTGTTATAATTGGGCCTCCCATTTGTAATGGTCCTTAGCTCTGGTTTTTCCTGATCGATTGTACTAGTTTCTATCAGCGTGTTCATTGTACTTTTTATGTGCTTGTGCTGCCTCAGTGCAAAATAACCGGCCATGCCACCGCTAATAATAAAACAGCAATTAAAGAGTATGGAAGAGAAATGATAAATTCCCTGCTGAAGCAGATTTTGCAATGCCGCTGACAAGACAAAAAGGTTTAATGATAATAGCAGCATACGGTTCCACCTTGGATTAAAAACCGGTTCCTCCATGATAATCTCATGATTCTCTTTAATCAATTTCCTGAACCAGATCCCTGACATGAGCATCTGCCGTCCCACAAGGATTATATTGGCAAGGATATAAACGGCAAATAGCAGAATGCTTGCAAGGTCATGTACAGGGTAATCCAGGAGTGGCGTGATCAGGAATACATCCCACTCATGCTTCCCAATGCTCAGGAAAAGAATGAAGTTTAAAAAGAAAACAAATAGGGGAGAGAAATAATAGGCGAGCAGGGAGTTCTCAAGGGCAGGGATTGGCTTTGTGATCAGTTTTCTGAAGAAAACAAAATAGGTGGGAACTATGGAAAGCAATACCGGTAATTTCAATAAGTAAATAGTATAATCAAAAGACGGAAGATGCCCGATGTATTCTATAAGATTCAGAACCAGGTAAACCGACATGATGAGTATTATGATCCCGAGCGGCAACTGCGACGAATTGGTTTTGGTGCGGAAGGTGACCAGCTGCACTGTATAAAACAGCATCTGATACAGCGGAATGAAAAGAAGAATAATATACAAAGATTGCTGATGGTTCATTTTGGATTCCAAATGCGCAACAATGAAGTAAATCTAAGGAAAAACTTCAATTCCGCAAACTGTTTTCATCATTATTTATTAGTGAGTTTTTTTACACAGGTCTTAATTGGCTAAAGGATCACGGACAACCACTACTTGTATTTCTAGATATTTAGATGGACAACTTCATAATATTCATGGCTACAGGATTTTATAATGATAAAAAGTGCATCTAAATTTTAGATGTACAAGTTGATGTTGGAAAATTGGTTTGAAATAAAAACATTTGCAACTTCTTGATAAGTTAAGGAAGTGAATTATACTTATTTTAAAAACCAAAATCGATCCAAGATGAGAAAAAAAACAATTCTGATTTTAGTATTATCAATCTTTGTTTACACAGCTGCAATGGCACAATGTGAAAACATTGGTATTGTTGGAGAATTTAATGACTGGGGCAGCGGCGGGGATCTTCTGATGACCCAGGATCCTGATAATCCCGATATCTGGACCGCAACCCTCAGCCTGACCTCTGCAATGAATCAATACGGTTCTGCAGAGATTAACGAAATGAAATTTCGCCAGAATGGTAATTGGGATGTAAACTGGGGGTCGCCTGATTTTCCTACAGGTACTGGAACTCAAAATGGAGCAAATATTCCTGTTGTTGTTGAACCAGAAGGAACGACCATTTACCAGGTTACTTTCAATTGCAGCACCGGAGAGTACCAGTTTTGGCAACATACCATACCGCTTGCAGACTGGGCAGTAGGGATTGGAGTCTTCCTGATTATCGCATTCACAGCAATTCGTTTCAGGAGGTCAATCTTCTAAGGAATTTGTATGGAAAACTAAATGAAAAGCTGTCATTATTATGGCAGCTTTTTTTTATTTTAAAAACATTGTTTGTCATACCAATACAATAAATGTTCATCTAAGTTTTAAATGAACAAATTTGTATTAATCATAATTACAGGGATTTAGACTCAAAAAGTGTTCATTTAAATTTTATGTGAACAGATTCTGTTTGACACTGGAGTTTAAATAAAATACATTTGTATTCAATTCTTTAATTTAGGTAAGAAAATCAATTGTTAACCAAATCAAATTAATTATGAAAAAACAATTCAAGATTGCTTTAGTATTCTTAATTTCTATTAGCCTACCAATTTTAGTCAATTCACAACAATTCGATTCAGGTAAAACCCAGGAACCAGATGGTATTTCCTCTGAAGTTATGCCAAACAGGGATTTGAGTGGATATGGATGTCCGGATTATGCAATTTTTGATCAATGCCCAAATAATCCCCAAGGTACATACGGATCAAATGAAGGTGATCAGGTTATTTATCCGTGGTTTGAAGGTGTACACGAAAAGATAGGGGGAGTCGTATTTTGGGGTGCTACGAGTAATGTTTGCCCTTCTTATGATTTTAAAATTTATTTTCATAGGAACAATGATGTTTCCGGTGGGATTGGTGAATTGGTAAATAGTTTTGAAGTAAACCTTATACCAGAGGCTACCGGATGGATGTTTGGTGATGGCAGAGTAATTTATCGGTTCGAAGCAGTTTTACCAACATTTGTATCATTAGAAGAGGGATGGCTATCCATTCAAGGAACAGATCCCAATTGTGGGTTCAGTTGGCTTAGAGGTAATGATAATTCAAAAATGTTTCTTTATACCAATCCAGGCATGTCAGGATATAACTTTTTCTTTAGGGATATGAACTTTGCTTTTAATGGACCAACATATCCCATGCCCCTTTCCGATTATGCCATCTATTTCGGAATTTTCCTCATCATTGCTTTCACAGCAATTCGTTTCAGGAGGTCGATCTTCTAAAGAATTTGTCTGGAAAACTAAATGAAAAGCTGTCATTATTATGGCAGCTTTTTTTTATTTTAATTGCAACAGTTTATTAGTATTATTTAATCCTTTCATCTATTGATGTAAATGCATCTTAGGCTGCATCAAGACATAGTAAGATAAGGAATTGCCACAAAGACTCTAAAGCACAAAGAAATCACAAAGGATGGACTTACTTAAAAATTCCAGCTTAGTGTAACTTTGAGTTTTGGTGTCTTAGTGGCATAAAATATCTTTTGAAACAGGCTTGTTTTTAGATCAAGACTTCTTCCGTTTATCAGAAATCCATATTCGACTGTACCACCAGCGACTTGCTGTTCAGTTCCAGGGCACAAAGATTGCCAAAACCGGCCCGGTTTTCCATATACACCCCATTGTCCAGGTCGATGAATCCATAGGACTCACTTTTCAGTGTCATATCGATAAAATCAAGGCTTACAGGTACATGGCCGTGGATGACGGTTTTGTTTTTGATCTTTTCAGGTTTGACCTTAAAGTCTCTTAACCAGAGCATGGCCCTGACATCCTCAAAAGGATCCTTGATGTCGAAATTCAAACCGGCATGTACCAGCACAAAATCATCCAGTTCGATATAGGGCTCAAGACTTTTCATCCAGTCAATGTAATCCTGAGGAAAATCCTTGAGGTTTTTTATCCCGAAGCTTTCCTGGGTTTCTTTGCCGCCGTGCTTTTCCCATTCCTTGCGGATATGGTTCTGTTTTTTCATCCCCAGGAATTTCTTGCGATTTGTTTCTGCATGCACGGCTTGCAGGCAGTAATCTTCATGATTGCCGAGCAAAAGATTGACATTGTATTCCTCCTCCTGCAAATGGCGTATGTAATCGATCACCCCTTTTGAGTCGGGTCCCCGGTCGATGTAATCGCCCAGAAAAAAAAGGCCATCATGCTTTGATGGCTTGATCTGGTTCTCAACGAGTGTTTTTAAAGTCTTAACACATCCGTGAATATCAGGTATTACCCATCGGTTTTTCATACCAGTAGTTTAGTGAGCTTGCTTAAGGTATGCAAAGATAAGCTTTTGAGCGCAAACCCAAAAATGTCCTTATTTTTTAAGCAGTTTAAAATGCTGTAGGTTCCCGGCAAGGGTTAGCTGCAAAAGATAAAAGCCTGCCGGAAGGGAAGCCAGCTCCAGTTTCAGCTCATTTTCTTCCATCTTCCTGCTGAGAAGCAATCTGCCAGAATGATCAAATAACTTCAGGCTGACTGCCTTTTCGGATAAGCCCTTATTCTTGACAAGCAAATGATCACTGAAAGGATTTGGTGAAACACTGAAAGTGCCGTTCTTTTCATGTTCCCCAAGCTGTGTTGAACTGCTGTCGGTAATTTCGTAAATCCTGTCACTTGATATCCCTGCAACGTAAAGTTTTCCATTCACGCCTTCCCCGAAAGTACTGAAATTATTCCCGGCGTATTGCCCGTGCTCGCTTAGAACCCATTCGCCTGCGTTTTCATGCAGGCTCCAGATCTTGTCATTGCAATAATCAGAAAAGAAATAATAGCCCTGCATGGCCGGAAACTCATCTCCCCTGTAAACATAACCACCGGTAACTGAACAACCGCCTGTGGCATCATGCGAATACTCATGCACCGGGAAAGTATAGGCACTGCTTGCCGCACACCCCATTGTGTTGAATGCATGATTGCCTTCATAGCAACGCCAGCCGTAATTTTCCCCGCCCGCACTTGCTGTGGGCTGGAAATTGACTTCTTCATACTGGTTCTGGCCAACATCGGCGATCCAGAGATCACCTGTCTCACTGTCGAAACTGTAGCGCCAGGGATTGCGCAGGCCAAAAGCCCAAATCTCTCCCCTCACACTGGAAAAGGAAATAAAGGGATTATCTTCCGGGATGGTATATGGATCTCCATTTTTGATGTCGATACGCAGCATTTTACCAAGCAGGTTCAGGGAATCCTGTGCCCTGTTCCCGGGGTCGCCGCCACTGCCTCCATCACCCGTCCCGATATACAGGTATCCATCCGGGCCAAAAGCAATATTGCCGCCATTGTGATTGGTGAAGGGCTGATCCAGGATTAGTATGCTGAATTCACTGGAAGCATCAGCCTGGTCGGGATTGCTTTCACTCACGCTGAAGCGCGCGATGTGTGTCTTGTTGTCGTGATCGGTATAGTTCACATAAAAATATCCGTTATCAGCATAATCAGGATTGAATGCCAAACCGAGCAATCCCTGTTCACCCCCGGATTTTACCCGCTCGCTGATGTCCAGAAAAGGATCGGGCAGCAAATTGCCATCATTTTCCAGGATGCGAATGTAGCCAGCCTGTTCCACTATGAAGAGCCTGGAATCACCGGCATGAAAAATGCCAAGTGGCTGGTCGAATCCCGTGGCAAATTCTTGCAGTTGTATTGCTGGTTGGGATTGTACGGGATTCATTTGCAATGCGAATAAAAATATGATAAGTATGCTGATATTGTTTTTCATATCTGAGCCTTTTTTACAAGATACAAAAATACCTGTCCCCGGGGCAAGCCCGAAGACAGGCATTATCAATTATTTAACAAATACTTACTTCTTTTTGGCCTGGTTGGCGACTTTTTCCATGGCCTTTCTCACTTCTTCCTCATCCCCGGTGAAATAGTCTTTTTGAAGGTTTAGCTCTTCATCGAACTCAAACACATAAGGGATGCCTGTTGGAATATTGAATTTCAGGATATCCTCTTCACTCATGTTTTTGAGGTATTTTACAACGGCGCGCAGGCTGTTGCCATGGGCCGATACGATCACCTCTTTGTGTTCCTTCAAAGCAGGTGCAATGGTGTCTTCCCAGTAAGGCAGCATCCTGTCCACAACATCTTTGAGCGCTTCTGTCAGGGGGATGTCTTTGGGGTCTACATCCGCATAGCGGGGATCCATGCGGGGACTGCGTTCATCTTGCTCACTCAGTGGCGGGGGCGGGGAATCATAACTCCTCCTCCAGAGGTGGACCTGCTCATCGCCGTATTTCTCAGCCATTTCTATTTTATTCAAACCCTGCAGCATGCCGTAATGTTTCTCGTTCAGGCGCCAGCTTTTGTATTCAGGCAGGTACATCATATCCATTTCTTCCAGCATCAACCAGAGGGTTTTGATGGCCCTTGTCAGATAGGACGTGAATGCCACCTTGGGTTTAAAACCTTTTTCTTTGAGGGCTTTTCCGGCTTTACGGGCTTCTTCTACACCCTTTTCAGACAGGCCGACATCCGTCCAGCCTGTAAAGCGGTTCTCTTTATTCCAAACGCTTTCTCCGTGTCTTACAAGTATCAATTTAAGCATGATGTCTCCTTTTTTTTATTCGTACAAATTTACGAAATCTAAATAGAGTATCATTCCGAGACAATGAACATTTACCCATAATATGCAACATACACAATATCTGTCATTGGTAGCGAAGGCGAGGGATCTCCTAAGATATACCCGACAGTAGAGAATGTAATTCGTAAGCAAAACCTGGTTCAATCACTTTTATAAATTTGCAGAAATAATAATCAGGAACCCGGGATAAGATGTCATATCTGGGTGTGCAGTTCCATCGATGATATACCCCGGGTTTAAAGAAGTACGATTTAGAAAAACCGAAAAGATTGTATGAAAAAATGCTGTTAAGAAAATATACAGTTTTTCATGGTTAAATATACATCACAGTATTCCCGTTTTGGGGTCTTATTTTTAGCCAAACGGAAAGAAAGCTAGTCGAAGCAGTAAAAATACATATTCAATTTACTGCCCTAGCCACTTCTTCAGTTCCGGTGCTTTTAATTTACTAATGATGATTTTCTCGGCCGGTGCAGGATGGATGTTCAAAACCAGTTTGCCATTAAAGTAAATGTTCATATCCTGGATTGCATCACGATTAACAATGAACTGCCGGTTTGCCCGGAAAAATTTCCCGGGATCCAGTTCCGCTTCCAGGCTTTCCAGTTTCTCATCGAGGGTATGTTTTTTCTTATCATGGCTTATTCCGTAAACGATCCCATTCTCAATGCAGAAATATGCAAAGTTCTCTACAACAAGAGGTATCAGCCTGTCCTTGTACTGTACCAGGAAGGATTGCCTGAAAGATCCCCGGTTCATCGAACGCATTTCCTTTAGTATATCCAGGATTTGTTCTTCGGTAAAGTTGAGTGCAACGGATCGTATATTCCTGAATTTATCCAGTGCACGGGCCACTGCATCCCGGTTTACGGGTTTTAAAATATAGTCAATGCTGTTTACTTTGAAAGCACGCACGGCGTATTGATTGTATGCTGTTGTAAAGATGACGGGGCAGTTCACCTGGCATTTGTCAAAGACCTTGAACACGATATCATCGGAAAGCTGTATATCGAAAAAGGCCAGATCGGGGGCATTCCCTGAACCAAAGTAATCCACGCAGTCTGCAACACTTTCCAGCACATTCAATACCTGAATATTCCCATCGATCTCATCCAGTATGGCGATCAGGTTCTTGGCAGCTGCATATTCATCTTCAACAATCAGTACTTTCATGACTTCCGGATTACGGGAATTTTTACCACAAATTCATTTTTACTTAACTGTATAAGAATTTCTTTTCCGCTGAGCAGTTGATACCTTTTGGATAAGTTCGACAGTCCCAGGCCCAGTTTATCCTGTTCCATGGATTTTTTTTGCAGTTTGTTCCTAACTGTGATCTCCTGGTCCTGCCCCTTTATTTCAATACTTAAAGGAGAAGCTGCCGACACCTCATTGTGTTTGATCGCATTCTCGATGAGCACATGCAGGGCCATGGGCGGTACGAGTGCAGATTGCATTTTTTCCGGGATCTCGATATTGATGATGAGCTTGTCACCAAATCTTTCCTTAAGCATGAAGATATAGCTTTCAAGCACTTTCAGTTCATCATGAAGACTTACTGTATTTTCTTCATATCTTTCAAGCACATAACGGTATACATTCGACAGGTCATCCACAAAGCGCAGGGCAGATTCTTTTTTCCCTACACGGATCACCGAACTGAGCGTATTCAGGCTATTGAAAAGGAAATGCGGGTTTATCTGGTCTTTGAGCGACTTGAGCTGGGAACTCAGGCTTTCTTCCCGCAGTTTGATGTTTTCTATCTCAATGATCCTCGATTTTGTAAGTAAATGCAACACATAGGCAATGAGCAGGGCTGTCGGGTACAGTAAAATATATTTCCACAAATAAAAATAAAAGGCTTTATCCTTCCCAAAGGGATTGCCCACAGTATATTCAGCAAAATAAATGGTAATGAACAGCAAGAGAAGAATGAGAAGGATATTATAGATGGAAAGTAACAGATAGTAAAGAAAACCTGAGGCCTTTGATGGTATCAGATAGTCTTTCCAGCGGAAGTTAAAATATGAAAAGACCAGCAAGGAAACATAACCGTGAGCAAGATACCATAAACTTCGGGGAATGACCCAGGTGGGATTGCTAAAGAGGTTGCCGCTGCCTCCGCCTCCCATCATGCCTCCAACAAAAAAAGGCAGGGTGTACACGATGGCTATCAGCAGGGAAACAATGATCAGGAAGTTGTTTTCGTATCTTCTGACACTCTTTATTTTCATGCTTCGATGCATTGGTGATTGAAAAGGTAAATTTATATTTAATTCGGGAGATTTAATAATTATTTGAAGAGATATTCTGAATCAAGCACCTCATCATCATTTCCTTCGAAGGTGAGGTTGTGGTACTGTACATTTGAACCATAGGCCCAGGAGGCCGTTTCAGGGTCTTGGGTGGCTTTCAGGGTTTTGATAAATCTCCTGCCAATGGATTTTTTATTGTACATGCGTTCCCAGGACTCCCGCACCACTTCTTCAAATTCTTGCACCTCCATTTGCCGGGGTTTATACACTACCTCAGAAAACGAATAACGCTCCCAATCCTCAGGATAATTGGTATACAACAGCCTGCCTTCTTCTTCAAACCGCTTGTAAAGCAGGGTTCCGGGCAGGGGGGTTAATATGGTTGTTTGTATGGAATCTATCCCTGCATTCAGGATATAATCCGTTCTTTTCCTTATGGAATCTACTGTGTCGGTATCCAGACCAAAAATAAAAGCCCCGAGTACTGCAATTTTATGTTTATGTAAGCTGTCGTAGATTTTCGTGAAATTGTCCACTCCGATCTTCAGGTTCATGTTTTTATTTACCGATTGCAATTGGTCGATCAGCTCAGATTCAATGCCAAGAAAGATCATTCTGCAACCGGCACGGGCCATAAGTTCAAGCAATTCCTCATCCTTTGCGATGTTCATGGAGGCTGAACAAAACCAGTTCTTTTTAACCCCTGATTGGATGATGCCCCGGCAAATGTCCTTGATCCGCTCTGCGGATCTTTTGGAATATCCAACCAGGTTGTCATCGACAAAATAGACCTTTTCCCTGGGAATGAGCGCATATTCCTCAATGACTTCTTCCACGGGCCTCGGCCGGTAGGCTGTTCCGTTGAAAGTATGCACGGAACAAAACTCACAATTCATTGGACAGCCTCTGGTGGTTTGTATGCTTCCAAAGGTATAACCGGGATGATAAAGATCGATGCGTGGTTTGGGGGACTCTACCATGGGCAGGTTCCTTGCCGCGTAAAGTCGCTTCATCTTGCCCTTTTCAAAATCCCGGATAAGATGCAACCACACATTTTCTGCTTCTCCTTTAACAACGGTATCAACATATTGAAGAGCTTCATCCGGTAACATGGAAACATGTATTCCTCCGATCACAGTAGGAACTTTGTTATTGCGGTAAATCCCGGCCAGTTCGTAGGAGCGGTTAACAGAGGAAGTGAGAGCCGTAAACCCTACCAGATCGGCTTCCCGGTATGCAAATTTTTCAAAATTCTCATCCAGGATCTCAACCTCCCAGTTGGGCGGTGTAAGCGCGGCAATAATGCCCAGCGACATGGGCGGATAAATGGACTTGGGGTCACGTATCAAGCCACTGCGCCTTCTGTTAAGCGGATTGATCAGTAAAAGTTTGTACCGTTTTTTGTTCAAGAATTGCTACTCCTTCTTAGGTTACAGGTACAAATATAAAAAAGATTAACTAGCCGGATGAAATATGTTTGTTTTATTCCCTAATTTAGGCAAGCAATTCTGATTATTGTATTGATGGCTTTTAAAGTACTTGTGTTGGCTCCCATGGTGGATGATGTCCAGTATCATCTGGATCTGAATGTGAGATTCAGAAAGAATGATCTGGAGATGAGTTTTGATAACCTCAATCATTTTTTCCTGCACGATTTTGATGAAGATAAAATACCGGCTGATTTCCAGCATAAAGAGGATATTCCTGCTGCCGGTTATTACCTTACAAGTTTGCTGAAGAAAGCCGGTCATGAAGTTCGGTTGAGCAGTGCCAATGATGAAAGAAGGTTCCGGCAGGTTTCCGCCTTTTCACCTGAAATAATTTGCCTTTCTACCACCATGATCATTTCTGTTGAAGCTTTGAACAATATTGTTTCCAGGATCCGCAAGTTTATGCCAGGAGCCTTTATCATTGCCGGAGGGGTATTTGTATGGAAAAATTACCTTTCTGCAATGTCTCATTTATTTGAAAGTACCGAAGGACTTGAAGATTACGGGCTTTTCAGCAGTAATAAGAATAAGGTGGATGTTGATGCCTGGGTCATTGATTCACACGGAGCCAAAACCCTTCTGAAATTATTGGATGAATTATCCAGAGGAGGCAAAGCAAAGCCTGGCAATGTTCCAAATCTCATACTCCCCGATGCTCAGAATTTTCTAACAGAGACCAAACGCCAGGCGGAGCAGGTAGATTTTAACCTGGATATCACCGACTGGACATTAATTGACGAAATGCCTTCCAGGATTCCTTTGAGGACTTCCATAGGTTGTCCTTATCGTTGCAGTTTTTGTGATTTTTGCAAACTCTTTCCTGAAATATTTTTGCGATCCAAAGAAAGTATTGAAAAAGAGTTGCAGACAATTCTGCAACGCAAAGGCGATGGTACTTCATTAATTCATGTAACAGATGACAATGTGTTTCTGAACCAAAAACGACTCCATGAGATTTGTGATCTGTTTACCTGGCATAAAGACCTGAATTGGATCGCCTTCATGAGGGCATCCTCAATCAATGAAAAGAATATTGAAAAAGTAAGCCGTTCTGGTTTGCTTGTGTCACTTGTTGGTTTGGAATCAGGCGATGATGATCAATTGAAGAATATGCATAAGCAAATGAATGCTTATCAGCAAAAGAAGGGAATAGAGTTGATGGATGCCCATGGAATCTATACTTACCTGTCTTTGATCGTGGGTTTCCCGGGAGAATCTGATAGCAGTATCAGAAATACCACTGATTTTCTCAACGGACTTGCATTGACCAATGCTTTTGTGAGTTATAATCTCTACCCCCTGTTTATCTTCCCCATGAGTGAGATGAGCGAACCGGCTTTCAGGGAAAAATGGTCCCTGCAAGGAATGTATGACCATTGGAGTCATTCCTCCATGAGCTCCAGCACAGTTAATGCGAACGCCTATAAATTGTTTTCGGGTGTTAAAAACTTAACCTATGATTATTTTCATGAAAGTAATTTTTACCTCTCAGCTATGTATACGCTCAAAGAGCGTTTAAATTTGTTTTCTTTACGTAACGAGCTTACAAAACAAATTATTGAATCCAGACCCCCGCAGGAAATGTTTGAGTCGCTTAGTTCAATTGCACGAATCATGGATTTCCGCATCCCACTGCAAAAGAGGGATATTGTTGAAAAATTTTACGTCAGGGACAAGCGGAAAATAAAATTATAAAGCTAGTTTTGATCACAGGAGTATGAAGGAGACAGATCAAATACCCATTTTTTTTATTATCGGCCGTCCCCGTACCGGAACCACCCTGTTGCTGAAAATGTTTGATGCCCACCCCAATGTGATCATCCCCTGGGAGTGCCAGTTTATCGTAAACCTCTATCCAAAATACGGAAGGATCAAACGATGGTCTGAAGAAAAACTGCTCGATTTTTATCAGGATCTGCTGGGTACCTGGCAGTTCAAATTCTGGAACATCAAACATGAGAAACTGAAGAAAGACTTGTTGTCGGTCAACAGAAGTATATCATATGCAGATCTTTGCAAAAAAGTACATCTGACGTATCAATCCCTGTATCCGAAAGAGAAGATAGAAATGATAGGGGATAAGAATCCCGGTTACAGTATTTATATTGACAAACTGAAAAAGATATACCCCGAAGCCAGGTTCATTTTTATCAACCGGGATTACCGGGATAATTATTATTCCATCTGCAAGGTGGATTTTGAGCTACCCATTGTTTCGCTTGTTGTTTATAAATGGAAGCACTTTTTTAAGAAAGCCCTGCAGGCCAGGGAAAAGTACCCCGGTTCTGTATACCTGCTCAATTATGAGGATCTGGCAGCACATCCCCGGGAAAAGTTTGCAGAAGTATGCAGTTTTTTGGGACTGGATTTCCGGGAAGATGCCCTGCATTTTCACAATAAAAGGGAAGAAAGCATGAGGCAGTTGAAAACGGAACGTTCCCGCCGTCATCATCAAAGTCTTTTCAAACCCGTGAATACAGGACGCATTGGGCTCTGGGAAAGGGAACTGAGTGAACAGGAAACTTGTAAGGCTGATTATGTGGCCGGTAAATATGCCAGGCTTGCAGGGTATAAAAGAAAATACCACAGAGCTCCTCTTTCAATCCGCCTTCAGGCCTTTCCGGGTATTTTATATGCCAAAGTGATTTATGGAATTACAAGCATCGTAGATACGCTTCCTTATAAAACAAGGGCCCTTATTTTAAACAAAGGCCCTTTGTTCCTGGTTAGGATATTTGCCAGACTTAAGAAGGCTCCCAAAACACCTAATCCTCCGAGAAAACCCTAACATCCTGACCACCAAATTAAGAATTCTTAATTCTTGATTATTTAGGACTACCTAAACCTTTTCCTCCATGCCAATCCTCACCAGCTCATCAATGCTGTTGTTTTCGAGGAAATCGCTCAGGGAGATATCAATGTCGAATTTTGTCTGTACATCCCTTTCCAGTTCCACAGCACCCATGGAGTCGAGACCATATGACATGATAGATTTTTGTGTGTCGATCTCCGAAGGACGCATATTCAGTTTTTTGCACAACCATACAATCAACCATTCTTCCAGGTTTTCTTTGCTTACTTCACCACTGATCTCATCCGGCTCGGGATGGTCCCCCAGATCAGTTGTTTTTTGCCAGGATGCGATTATGTCATTATTCTTCATAATAAAGTTTTTTACAGAGATGTCTTTGTGTTTTTCCACTGGTGGTTTTGGGCAGCCTTCCAGGTTTGAGCAGTCTGATGGCAAACACCGGAATTTCGAATTCCTTGCTGACCGCCTCCCGTATGGCATTGAAAACATCTGTCTCATTCAGATCACGGATTGCTGTGCGTTTTATTTCCTGCATAACGACAAGGCGTTCCTGCTCTTCTTCTTCAATGGAAAACACAGCACATCCACCAGTCTGCAGCGCCGGATGACAGTTTTCTACCACTTCTTCTATATAGTCAGGAAAATAGTTCATGCCCCGGATAATGATGAGATCTTTTCTTCTGCCGGTGATGAACAATTGCTCCTGATGAATAAAGCCCAGGTCTCCGGTCCTGAGCCAGTTGTCGATAGTATTTCCTTCAAATTTTGCATGGAATATTTCCTTGCTTGTTTCCGGTTTTCCCCAGTATCCCTGGCAAACCGATATTCCTTTGACCCATATCTCCCCGATCCTGTCACCTGGCAGTTCCAACTGCTGATCTGGCTCTACGATCTTTATCTCATCATCATTCCAGCTGTGTCCGCAACCAACAGCATGCAGCCGGTCTTCGGGATTTTCGCTGAAAACAATCCTTGAATTCCTTTCAACCTCCGATCGGGAAATATTTATATACATGGGTCTTTCCTTGGCATCAATCCCACTGGCCATAAGCGTTGATTCGGCCAGTCCGTAGCAGGGCAAAAAACTCCTGTACTCAAAACCCTGGTCCTTGAATACATCGTAAAAACGGTCCAGGCTTTGTTTCCTGACCCGCTCGGAACCACAGAACATGACTTTCAGACTGGAAAAATCAAGTTCCTTCTTCTGCTCTTCGGTCAGCTTTTCGACACAATAATCAAGTGCAAAATTCGGACAGCCTGTTGTAATGCCTTTGTATTCTGTAATGGCTTTCAGCCAGATAAAAGGGCTTCGTAAAAAGGTATTGGGATGCATGATCACACTGCACCCACCAACATACAGGGGTTGAAGAAGGTTGCCGATCAGGCCCATGTCGTGAAAGGGGGGCAGCCAGTTGATCACCACCAGGTCCTTATCGTGATTGAAGGACTGCCTGATTACCTCTGAATTATGCATGAGATTTCCGTGGCTGACCATTACCCCTTTGGGAAGTCCGGTGGAACCGGAAGTGTATTGCAGGAAGGCAATATCTTCTTGTTCTATTCCAAAACCGGTGGTTTCATCTGAAAAATTTACATTGGATCTTTCAAGACTGATCCGTAACATATCGTCCAGTTCACGCCGATCATCAAAATGCTTTTCAAGCAATTGCTGGTTTTCCTTGTCCATCATGATTGCTGATGGTGTACAATCTGACAGTATGGCCCAGAAACGTTTGTTGACTTTGTTCCTTTTTGGGGGATTGACCGGAACTGCAATAATACCCGAATAAAAACAGGCCAACAGACTGATGATCAGCTCCAGGCCGGGCTGAAAGATCAGGATGCAACGGTCTCCCTTTTTAAAACTCTTTCTCAGATTATGCGCCTGCAGTATGGTGTTCCGGAACAATTCAGCATAGGTAATACTGTCAATCTCTTCGCCCTCATCGTCCAGAAGGAAATACACCTTTTTCTCAGCTTTGTGGCTTGCATGAGCCTGTATGATATCATTAAAAGTTTTCCACTCGCCAGATGTTGCCTCGGGTGTGCTCGCGACCATAGCTGTTTTAGCATTATACCGTTCAAAACAAAATTATCAGGATGCAATATATTATGAGGCTCACCTGGGGCTGAAATGGAAAAAGTGCAGGTTTAAATGGAAAATTTAGGGTGTGAAGCACAATTACCCTCTGGCAATAAATTACATTATTTACTTAAAATTGAGCATTTATTCTCCAAGATCTTTCTTTAGCCTCCTTGTGAATATCTCAGCACCTTTCGGATTGATATGGTCGGCATCGAAGAAATATTCGGGATGGTCAAAGAAAAGATCATGATAATCCAGTACCCTGGTGACGTTGGGGTAGCGGCTGTAGATTTCCTCTACCTTCTCATAAAGGCTGTCTGCAGGAAGGATCTGGTTCACATCTTCCCAGTAGGCTTTTGTTAAGGGAGCCCGGAGCAGGATCACTTTAATGTCGTTTTGGCGGCATAGCTCCAGGATCATTTCAAAATAAGTGGCCATGGTTTTATCAAAATATTCCTGTATGCTGAAATAGATACCCGATTTGGCCCTGGCCCGTATAATCTCTTCTTCACTGCTTACGCGTTCTCCCTGGCTCCAGTCGTAATCTGCTTCATCCGAAAACACATTGATGTTTGCCGGACGCTTAAAAGCAAAATTCTTGAAATTGCGGGGCGGGCGATAACCATGATGCAGATCCAGTTTGCCAATTTTGACCAGGTATAATATGCTGAGCATGATATCGCGGTAGCCTCCTGCATATGAAACAAACTTACCTTCCAGCCATTTGCTGAGGATGTTTTTGTCATCCATGATACGGGCAAGTTCGAAATAATCGATGTACTTGATCCAGTAGGAATTGTGTTCAAAGTAGCCGGCTGCTCGTGGACTGAAACCTGCCATGTCGATATAGATCAGGAGGTTTTCGGGTTTCTTGTCCTTTTCTTCAATGATAGATTTCAGCTTATAATAAGTTTGTACATAGTTCTCGGCCGGTGAATTATAATTGTAAGCATTATCAAGGATATGTGTATTGACAGTGTTGTGTGAGTTGCCCATGCTGAGATATTCCAGGGTATCCTCATAGGCCATAAAATCCTCATCCTTGGCATTGTTCAGGATATTGTGCACCACAAAGTTCTTGTACAGCTGATCCAGGATCAGATTTACTGCCACAATTGCCAGCAGGAAATACAGGAGCCGTATGAGAAACTTTTTTTTCATCAGAACTGGAAATATATAAATTCAGTGGGATTGCTCATAATCCCGAACATCACAATATAAAAGAAGAACGCAAGGTATACCGTCCATCTTATGAGCAGGGGCTTCTTTCTGATCGTGCTGATGAGGTCCCTGCGTTCGTGGTACCTTTCGGCCCACATCAGCAGGATGATGTTCAGCATACCGAAAATGATTTCACGGTCGTTGAGAATAAGTCTCAGGGATTGGTCCGTATCCGCGAAATCTAATACATTACCCAGCATTTTGAAAGCATCGCTGATGCCCGGCGATCTGAAAAATACGCCAATGATCAGCAGGAAGAACATGGTCACCCACCATCCCAGGAAGTTCCTTAAGCGGGGTACATTGTTCAGGCCAGTGTATTCAAAAAACCGCATCCTGGATTTTGTTGTCAGATCCTCTGCTACCAGGATCAATCCGCTGAGGAACCCAAACAGCAGAAAAGTCCAGTTGGCTCCATGCCAGAAACCCATCAGCATGAAGGTGATGAGAATATTCAACTGCAGCCGCCACATCCTGATCTTTCCATGATATTTATCCGGTAGGGAGAAATACAAATAATCCCTGAACCAGGTGGTGAGGGAGATGTGCCAGCGATCCCAGAAATCCTTGAATGATTTTGCGATCATCGGCCGCCTGAAATTAACCATGAGGTCGTAGCCCATTAGCCTGGCCGAACCCCGGGCGATGTCAGTATAACCTGAAAAATCGCAGTAAAGCTGAAATACAAAAAGAATAATAGCCAGGATAGATACCAGGCCGGTATTTTCTGCAGGATTGGCATAAACAGTGCTTACAAAGATGCCGAGGCGGTCGGCAATGACAATCTTTTTGAAAAACCCCCAGAGGATGAGTTTCAATCCACTGATGATCTGCTCGGGTCTGAAAGTTTTCTCTTCACGGATCTGTGGCAGCAGATTCCGTGAGCGTTCAATGGGCCCGGCAACCAGCTGCGGGAAAAAAGAAACGTACAGGGCAAACCTGCCCAGGTGTTTTTCTGGCTTTGTCACTCCACGATAGATGTCGATGGAGTAACTCATGGTTTGAAAGGTATAAAAGGAAATCCCTACCGGTAGCAGTACTTTCAGCTCAGGCAGGCGATAAAAAAGATTGAGGTCACCGAAAAGTACATTCAGGTTGTCGCTGAAAAAATTGAAGTACTTAAAACCCGCCAGTATGCCCAGATTGACAATGATGCTCAAAACCAGGTATTTCTTGCGATCCTTTCGCTTGGCCAACCTGCTCATTTTCAGACCGGCCCAGTAATCCACGCCGGTAGAGGCCATGATGAGGATTATGTACTCCAACTTCCACGACATATAAAAGAAATAACTGGCCGCCAGCAAAAGTAACCAGCGCCATTTCGGCCTGATGGCATAATACAGGATCACCACCAGGGGCAGGAAGATCAGGTATCCTATGGAGTTGAATAGCATGGCCTTTGTGTTCGCTATGCAAAGAAACCAAATATTTAATTAAGAATTAAGAATTAAGAATTAATAATCGGGGATTCGAACAGAAGCACGGGGAATTAGGATTAGGTTTGAAATAGTGTTTACTTCAGTCACTGGGTGACTTTTTGATGTGTAAGAGGTAAGACGAGTTAACCATTTTAGTTGCCCCGTGATATCAGCCCATAAAATGGAAAATGAAAAATGGACAATGCCGAATGAGCAATGTGCATCATTGTCCATTCTACATGGCGCATTTTGCATTTTTCATTTCAACTGAAAGGAGAAATCTAAAACTTAACAGAATCGCTTAAGAGATTTCTCCCTGCGGTCGAAATGACGCCAGAATCTTTTCTTTTAGACTCGAATAGGAGAGAAATCGAAGTTCTGTCTTCAGGAGGCTTCAGCCCCAATTATTAATTCTTAATTGTTAATTATTAATTCCCAACGATCGTCATTTCCTCCACAAGATGCCCGGCTCCGGCATATTTATCCACGATGAACAAGAGGTATCGGATATCGATCATGATGTTTCGGCAGAGGTCGGGGTCATACATCAGGTCGCTCATGGTGCCTTCCCAGTTGCGGTCGAAATTGATGCCGATCAGTTGACCCTCAGCGTTGAGTGCCGGGCTGCCGGAGTTTCCTCCCGTGGTGTGATTGGTTGCGATGAAACAGGTATGTATGCTGCCATCGGCATCGGCATAAGGGCCATAATCCTTGTTTTTGTATAGCTCTTTCAATTTGTCCTCCACCACATAATCATAGATGTCGGGATTCTCTTTTTCCATGATGCCGTCGAGGGTGGTGAAATAATCATATTTCACCGCATCCCTGGGTTCGTAATCATCCACCTGCCCGTAATGCACACGCAAAGTAGAATTGGCATCCGGGTAAAATCTTTTCTCCGGTTGCATCTCCATCTGTGCTCTCATGTAGATCCTTTGCAGGCTGTCTATGCTGGTATAGTGATCCGCCAGGGCATCTTTCAATTCCGAATTGTAAAGATCCAGCAGGCTCATATAGATCCTGACCGCCGGGTCCTTCAACAGCTTTTTGTAATGTTTGGGTTTGTAGTTTTCCAGGAAGTCATCCAGCTTTTCCTTTGATGAAAACACCGACTCTTCAAAAACGTAACCGGCAAAAGCATTATAATTCCCACCGAATTCCACATCTATCCAGTCGAAAATGCCCGGCCTGTAAGTATCACTCACTTTCGCACGATAGATCCTGAACAATTTCTCCAGGACCTTCCGGTCGATGTCCTGATTGTAATCCTTAAAAAAACCTTCTGCATTCTGTTTGTACCAGTCGAGGGCGGATTGCAGCTCTTCATCTGTAAGATCCTCCTTCTGGCTCAGTTTGATGAGGTGATCATAATTGCGCGCATAGCGGATGATCTCCACACCCAGGCCTGCTTCGGATATATAATCGATGGCCAGTTCGTAAGGCGTAATGCTTTCATACTCTTCCTCGAAAGCAGGCAACAAACTACCATAAGCAGCTTGCAGTTCCGGATCTGAAGAAGTCCATGCTGCAAAATCGGCCTCCAGTTCCTTTTTCTTTTCGATGGCATCGATGGCTTTGATGCCCCGGTTCTCGCCGATCATCTTTTTCCAGTAATTGGCCACACCGGCCAGCTTGGCAGCATATTGAATGCGCACCAGGTCGCTCTGGTTCATGGCCTGCTTGAAGGCATTGATGCGCTCTTCCCGCAATTCTATTTTAGCGGGATTGGTCACCTGGGTGATCATTTCGATGGCATAGGAGGGAAGGTACTCCTGGGTCCGGCCAGGATAACCAAAAACAAAAGTAAAATCGCCTTCTTCATAGCCTTTCAAAGAGACCGGGATATGGTATTTGGGTTGATAAGGTACATTATCAGGAGAATACTCCGCCGGCATATTGTTGCTGTCGGCGTAGATCCGGAAGATGGAGAAATCTCCGGTATGACGGGGCCACATCCAGTTGTCGGTATCGCCACCGAATTTGCCAATATTAGATGGGGGTGCGCCCACCAGGCGGACATCAGTAAATGTTTCGGTAAGGAAAAGATAGTATTGATTGCCCTGATAGAATGCCCTCACATAAGCATCATAATGCGTATCCTTTTTGGCTGCCTCAGTAATGTCTTTGATGTTCTCCCGGATCAGTGAATCCCTCACTGACTCTGTCATATCTGCTGTCACGCCTTTGAGGGTTTCATCCGTGACCTCTTCCATGCGCACCAGGAAGGTTACCTTCAGGCCGGGATTGGGGAGCTCTTCCGATTTATCCATGGCCCAGAAACCATCGGTGAGATAGTCATTTTCCAGCGAACTGTGTTTTTGAATGGAGCGGTATCCGCAGTGATGGTTGGTGAGCAGCAGTCCCTGGTCGGAAACCACTTCTCCCGTGCAACCTCCGCCAAAGAGGACGATGGCATCCTTCAGGCTGGAATGGTTCACACTGTAAATATCTTCGGCTGTGATCTTCATGCCCATGGCCTGCATTTCTTCTTCATTGAGCTGTTCCAGCAACATGGGGATCCACATGCCTTCCCCGGAAAACGCAGTTGTACTAAGGCTTAAAGTGATGATTAATTGTAAGAATAGCTTTTTTATATTCATCGGTATATGCTTTTGAATTTGGGAGATCAAAGGTAGCGAATTTGGTTCAATCGTTCAATCGTTCAATCGCTCAATCGTGCAATTTCTATGTAGAATCAATTGTTTCATTGTCCAATTGTCCCGGCTTTCAACCGAGGATCCTCGCCTCGCCAAAGGCGAGACGGGATTCAATTGTCTTAGCTTTCACCCTGGGCCTGGATTTTGAAGCATGGAAATTTAATGTTTTTGTTAGCGCATGCATTTGCGCAATGATAATGGAATCGGATGCTGCTGATTCAATTTGTGGATTCTTCGTACGTTGGTGACTTTGTGCATTAATCAACCTGAAAAATGCAGAACCAGTCAAATCTAATCCAACTCAAAACCGCTGTTTATACCCGATAGGGTGCAATAATATCATAACAAGCCAAATTGTACCCATAAGGGTATAAAGTGTATATAGATTCAACGCGTAAGATTTATTAAAACTATACCCGCTAAGGTATATTGTTGAAAAAATATGTTATCTTTATACCCGTTAAGGTATAAAATGATTTTTAAGGATGAAGCACAATCTCAGCTTATTTATCAAACAGAAGCGGAAGGAACTAAAACTTACCCAGCTTGACCTTTCGGAGAAAGCGGGGGTAGGCATACGTTTTATCCGTGAATTGGAAGGCGGGAAAAAAACCCTGAGAATAGACAAGATCAACCAGGTACTGGATCTTTTCGGTTATGAACTGGGACCAGTACCACAAAAACAAAATCAAGGTACTGATGAAAAAGGCTAAGGTATTTATGCACAGTAATTGGGCCGGGACTCTGATCGAGGATGTGGATGGCTACCACTTTAAATATGAAGATGAGTACCTGAAACAGGATCATCCCGAAGCAGTTAGCTTAACATTGCCCCTTAGAGAAAAGGAGTATACCAATGATGTATTGTTCCCTTTCTTCGATGGTTTGATCCCGGAAGGCTGGTTGCTGGACATTGCCGAGAAAAACTGGAAGTTTGACCGCAGGGATCGCATGAGCATATTGTTGCTTACCTGCCGGGATTGTATCGGTGCAGTAGCTGTAGAATCTTTTGAAAGCTGATCAGATGGAAAAGAAAAAATGTCTTTATTGCTACAAGGAGATTCACGGGAATGAAGAAGAATCGCGCATGGAGTTTCATGCTTCCTGCTGCAAAAAATTCTTTGGCAAACCGGCTCCACCGCTGATGGAATACTCCCAGGATGATATGTTTCAGTTGGCTGAAAAAGTCATCAAAAGTCAAAAAACCGTCACTGGGGTCCAGCCAAAATTATCCTTAAGCAGTGAGAAAATATCGGGAAATCCGGTGGTTGAAAGATTAACCATCGTGGGTTTATGGGGTGAATATATCCTGAAACCGCAAACCGAATTTTACGCCCAGCTTCCGGAAAATGAAGACCTGAGTATGCACCTGGCATCCCTGTCGGGCATTAAAACGGTGGATCACTCCCTGATCCGTTTAAAATCCGGTGAACTGGCTTATCTTACCAAAAGGATTGACCGAGTGAATTCAGGGAAGATCCATATGGAAGATATGTGCCAGATAACAGAAAGATTGACCGAACACAAATACAGGGGCTCACATGAACAAATAGCAAGGGCCATCAGGCAATATGCCGATAATCCTGGCCTTGATGTCATTAACTTTTACGAAGTGGTTGTTTTCAGTTTTTTAAGCGGAAACAACGATATGCATTTAAAAAACTTTTCCTTGTTGAAATCCGGCAGACTAAAATATCATCTTGCACCGGCTTATGATCTGGTGGCTTCTGAGCTGGTTGTTGAAGGGGACGATGAAGAACTGGCCCTCACCCTCAATGCAAAAAAGAAGAAAATAAAAAGAAAGGATTTTGTTGAAGCCATGAAACGGGGAGGGATCAATGACAAATCCATGGAAAATATATTTAACAGGTTCAAGAAATCCCAACGGTCCTGGCATACAATGATCGATAAAAGCTTCCTGAATAAAGCATTCAAGGAAAAATACCATACCATGATCGATCAGAAACTTGCACAGCTTGAAATTATTTAAAGCCACGGATCTTATACCATCTTGAATTTGAATTGCTATATTTATTGAAAATTTGCATCATGAAAACAGGCTTCCTTGCAATTCTTTTTTGTTTATCCCTTGCAGGCTTATCCCAAAACAATCATCCTGGAACTAACGAAGTCTTTTCACAGATGTTTGCACACTCAAGGGGCGATAATGACCTGCTGATTGCCAGAAGAGAGTTTTACTGGGAAAATAATCAGTGGACAAGCAGGGATTCTACCGAGTTTTATTATAATGAGGAATTCCTGCTTTCCCAATCCATCAGTAAGAGGTTGATTGGATATTCATGGACGAATCACAGGAGAAAGATATATTCTTATGATATTCATTTTAATCAGATTATGGTACTGATACAGGATTGGGAAAATGATGAATGGGTCAATGCATATAAGGATACCTGTGTTTTTGATAGCAACAATAATAAAATATCTGAACTTCATTTGTTTTGGCAGGATTCAGTCTGGAAAAATGGGGGATTGATGCAATACGATTACGATAACAATCACAATCTTATACACAGAATTCAATATTCATGGTGGGATTCTGCCTGGAAAAATTTTGTTCAGTATTTCTATGAATTCAATTCCAATCATGACAAGACTTATGATTTAAGTCAGTTTTGGGAAGATTCAATCTGGGTAAATCTTAATCAGACCATATATGAATATGACTCTAATTATTTGCGGACACTGCTTTTGCAAAAACGTTGGATACAGGAAGATTGGGAGAATCATATACGTTGGTTATATGAATATGACAGCAATAATTTAGCGGTTTTATACAGAGGCGAGGAGTGGGATGGCAATAGTTGGATTAATTATTACCTGGATGCCCATACCTACGATGAACATGCCAATCTGATTGAAGAGTTTATCGAGAAATGGGAAAACAACGCCTGGATCAATGATTACAGGGTGCTGTTCTATTATGAAATCATCGGAGATGTTGAGGAGACTGAAATGCAAGTTTCCAAATATTATGTGTTTCCGAACCCAGGTTCCGGAAAATTTACCATCAACAATTCCGGCAAAATCGAGCAACTAGAAATTTTTAATGTAAACGGAGTGCCGGTTTACAAAAATCATTCGGGGATCTTAAAGGACGCTAATCCCACGATTGACATAAGCCATGTTGACAAAGGGATCTATTTCATCCGCATTTTTTGTGATGAAGAAATCTTCCTTCAGAAAGTCTTGATTTATTAACGGCCAGGATGTATCTACCACCAAGGACACCAAGACTCCAGGAAAACACCAAGATGCATTGAAAAAGTGACTAATGACGCAATGACCAATGACTCAATGACCCAATGACCCAATGACCAATGACCCAATGAATAGTGACGCAATTGCCAATGACCAACCAAATCCAAAACCTTGCGCAAGCATTGAACAGAGCTTGCGCATGCTCGAAGCAAAGCATGCGCAACCAATGGACGGAGCTTGCGCATCCATTGATCGGAGCATGCGTAATCATGAACCCGACCTTGCGCAAGCAATGAATTTAGGCTATTGACACACCCCTGCCTCCTGCCGTCTGCCTCCTGCCACTGCCACTGCCACTGCCACTGCCAACTGCACTTACCAACCAATCCAAACAATTTCCTAACTTTACTTTCAGAAACTATAAAAGCAACAAATATGAAAACCCAAAACCTCGGCTTACTCATTCTCCGCCTGTCAATTGGCATACTGCTGTTGTTACACGGTGTAAACAAGATCTTTCACGGTGTCGGCTTCATCGAGAACATGCTCCGCGAAAACGGCCTTCCGGCCTTCATCACTTATGGCGTTTTCATTGGTGAAGTCCTGGCGCCGATCATGATCATCCTGGGTTACAGAACCCGCATCTTTTCTCTAATCATCGTAGCCAATATGCTGGTGATCACCTTCATGGTAAAGAAAAACCTTCTTTTTGCTTTTGCCCAGACAGGCGCCTGGGAACTCGAACTGCAGGGATTGTATCTTTTTGGGGCGCTGGCATTGTTTTTTACCGGAGCTGGTAAGATCGCAGTTTCTAATAATAGTTTCTGGGATTAAAACTGTTGATAGAACGCTGATGGTCGCAGGAAATGCTGATTGGGGCGGATTAATTGTTGCCACGAATGCACGAATGGATAATTTAAAATGATTTTCTGTTTCTAATCTCCAACCTCCGTTATCCACGCTCCATAAAATCCTATATTTGTCCTGGACAAAGCTATTTCTATGATCGACTCCGACAAACTCAAATTCATTCAACTCGACTACCATGGCTTGCAAACCCTCGTCAAATGGGCTGAAAAAGAAGGATGGAATCCCGGACCTTATGATGCCGAGGTTTTCTGGATCACCGATCCGGAAGGATACTATGGTTTTTTCAATAAAGGCGAAATGATCGGGGGCGGTTCTATAGTTTCTTATGATGGAAATTTCGGATTCATGGGTTTCTTTATTATGAAACCGGAGTACCGTTCAAAAGGCATTGGCAGGAAACTCTGGTACCTGCGCCGCGACAAACTGATCTCACGACTTAAGCCCGAAGCACCCATCGGCATGGATGGCGTGGTGGACATGCAGCCCTTTTATAAGAAGGGTGGATTTGAAATGGCTTTTCGTGACGAAAGACATGAAAGGCTGGGAGAAACCTTTGAGGTTGATCTGAATATTTCACCCATCGTGGAAAAGGATTTTGAATCTATCGTAATTTACGACAAGCAGGGATTCGGATATTACAGGCCGCAATTTCTCAAACCCTGGCTCAATATGCCAGAAGTCCTTGCATATAAATATGAAGAGGATGCTTCTTTGAAAGGCTATGTGGTTTTAAGAAAAGCAGGCCAAGGTTATAAGATTGGACCATTGTTCGCCGATAATGGGAATATTGCTGAAGAGCTATACAAAGTTTGTCTGAATGCGGTTCCTGGAGAGTCCGTTTATCTGGACATTCCCATGAAAAGCCCTGCTGCGGTTGCCCTGGCAAAAAAATATAAAACCACCTATTCTTTCGAATGCGCCCGCATGTATTACAATGGCCGGCCCGATATTTCCCTTGAGAAAGTCTTTGGAGTGACAACTTTTGAACTGGGATAGTTTTACAAGGTTTCTTAGACCTTTATTCAAAGACTTATCTCCCAATCACCTTGTCGCCAGGTCGCCTTCGTCGCCCACTCGCCCACTCGCCTCCGTTGCCCATGTCGCTCATTGCTTCACCGCAATCGTCTCAATCTCAACCATCACATGCAATGGCAGCGTCTTTACAGCAAACGCAGCACGGGCCGGAGGATTTTGTGGATAGTACTTTGCATAAATCTCATTCATGGCTTTAAAGTTATCCATGTCGGAAAGCAGGCAGGTAGATTTGATCACGTCTTCATAGGCATAACCTGCTGCCTCAAGAATAGCACCAATGTTCAGCATCACCTGTTCGGTTTGCTCTTTGATACCGCCTTCCACCAGTTTGCCGGTTTTGGGGTCCAGGGGGATCTGTCCGGAGATAAACAACATTCCGTTCGCTTCCACTGCCTGGCTGTACGGGCCAACAGCCTGGGGGGCCTTTTCTGTATAAATGATCTTTTTCATAACAATTTGATTTTGCTTTTATTTGAACAAAGTTATATTATATGCCTTACAAAAATTCCAAAAATCAAGCAACTAATAACAAATAAATATCAAATTCTAATTTTCAAAATTCTAAGCTTCTCTTCCAGGCAGAGTTATGATCATTGATCTTTTGGACATTGACAATTATTTGTTATTTGAGATTTGGGGATTGATCATTCTAGAAGGCATCTCTGAAGTCCTTCTTCTTATTCAGCTTCAGGTCTTGCAGCATAGAGGACTTGACATTGAGGGTGAAGTTCCAGCTTTTTCGCACACCCATGGGAATCCAGTTAAAGCGCATTTCCCAGCAGTGCAGGTCACGATAGATATTAATGGAGGTATAGGAAAGTTTACCCTGTTCAAAATCGTATCCCGAGCGGAAACCGATTTTCCATTTCGGGGTGATGCTTACATCCCCGCTGAAGCTCATGGTTTGTACAAGCTTTTCAACTTTGGTCCGCTCACCTTTTATCATTTCGAAAGTATTGGAAAAACGCATATTGTAATTCAGGTTCAGGCTCCAGGGAATGGACCAGTCGAGGTATTCATCCTGGTTACCCATGAACTCGTCAAACTCGGCATCGCTGGCACCCGGCGGCTGTTCGATCTCTTCCTCCTCTTCTTTATCCTGCTTTCCTTTAAAGGTATCGGAATTCAGGTTGAAGCGCATGCCCAGGTTCCAGGTGGTATTGTTAAGGCGTAACAAGCGACGATTTTCTTCCCACTCAAATTTATTGATATTATTCCCGTTGGTATCGATCACATAAGGATCCCATTCGCTGGAATAAGTCAGGTCCATGCCCTCCCACAGGCGTGTTCTTCCGCTCATCCTGATCTTGGACCAGTTCAGTGAATCCTTGGACAGGTCGTAGTTACCCGAAATGGTGAAATTATCGATCAGTACGATCTTCTTCATTCCTTCAATTGTATCTTTTTTTGAAGGTACTTTGATCTCCAGGTTGTTGCTCAGGCTGAAATTGATCCTTCCCGAACGGTCTGCAGGCGGCCCGCCGTAAACACCATCTTTAAAGATAGAATAACGGGTGGAGTCGTCCATGCTGGCATCATTGTAATAGTATTCGTAGTATCCCCATTGTTCGGCCGCAAAGTCAGGGCGGTAAGAAAAACCAATTGTGGGGGTAAGCACATGGCGGACCGCCCGCAGGGGTCCTTTTTTGAAAGCCAGCATACCGTACAATTTGGTGGTCAGGGAGGAACT
>NPIE01001088.1_pt1 | contig 32443 bp, 24 predicted proteins | sample 8637661 | NCBI WGS metagenome assembly NPIE01 (sample SAMN07420842, study PRJNA396082) | bioreactor metagenome | isolation source: sample BA12 brine-fed electro-methanogenic bioreactor BA | place: Japan: Kochi | collected 2016-12-09 | reverse complement strand
GGCCGGCATGTTCGCCCGAGTGCAGATCGAGCTGGGACGCGCAGAACAGGCCCTGGCCGCACCGTCCACGGCCATCGTTCAGCGACTCGGGGTCACCGGTGCGTTTGTCGTCGATAATGGCACCGCGCGGTTTGTTCCGGTCACCACCGGCATTAATGACGACGGTTGGCTGCAGGTGGACGGACTGGCGGAAGGTCAGCAGGTCGTCACCCTCGGCCATCACCTGCTCAGCGACGGGGTTCCGGTGTCCACTGGCGGAGACGTGGACGAACTCCCGCCGCAGACCGGCACGTAACGGGAACGCGACATGAACGTCAGCGCCTTTACCACGTCGCGACCGATTTTCACCATCATGGTGACCCTGATCATCATTCTGATCGGCGTCGTATCGTTGAGCCGGCTGCCCATCGACCTGCTGCCGGAGATTTCCTATCCGGCCCTGAGCATCAACACCTCGTACGGCAACGCCGCACCGGAGGAAGTCGAAAACCTGGTTACCGAAGTTATCGAACGCGCCGTGATGGCTATCCAGGGAATCGAGGAGGTCACCTCCGAATCAACGGAAGGCAACAGCCGAGTCCGCGTCTCCTTTACCTGGGGAACCAATCTCGACGCCGCCACCAATGACGTGCGCGACCGACTGGACCGGATCATCGACGATCTGCCGGAAGAGATCGACCGCCCGCAGCTCCGCAAATTCGACCCGAACAGCGCACCGATCCTGATCTACGGGGCAGCCTCCAACCTCGATCCCATCGAGTTGCGCCGCCTGATCGACGATCAGATCAGTTATCGCATGGAACAGGTCCCCGGCGTTGCCACCCTCGATGTCTGGGGTGGATTGGAGCGGGAGATTCGTATCGAGATCGATCTTGACCGCCTGCGCGCCCTGCAACTGTCGCTGGACACGGTGCGCAACGCCATTCGTGATGCCAATATCAGTCTGCCGGCCGGTACCATCGAGTCGGGGAATACCGAGATCCGCCTGCGTACGCCGGGAGAGTTGACCAGTGTCGGCCAGTTGCTCGACCTGGTGGTCGACCGACGCAACGACACCCCGATCTACCTCAAACAGGTCGCCACGGTCAGTGACACCCACGCCGAGATCACCAGGATCGTCCGGGTTAACGGGAAACCAGGCGTGTATCTGGCCGTACGCAAACAATCGGGCACCAATACCGTTGAAGTGGCCCAGCAGGCCAAGAAGGTGATCGACCAGATCAACCGGGATTTCCCCCAGATCCAGATAATCCCGGTTATCGACACCTCCGACTATATCCAGCGCTCGCTGGCCAACGTTGGCCGGACCATTGTCATCGGCGGCCTGCTGGCCGTCTTCGTACTGCTCATCTTTCTTCGCAATATCCGCGCCACCCTGGTGGTCACCACCGCTATCCCGGTGGCTATCATCAGCACCTTTGCGATGATGTATTTCGGCAACCTCACCCTCAACCTGATGACCCTGGGAGGACTGGCCCTGGGCGTCGGCATGATGGTCGACAACTCCATCGTCGTGCTGGAAAACATTCTGCGCCGGCACCAGGAACTCCATGAAAGTCCGAAGGAAGCGGCTATCAACGGCGCCCGGGAGGTGGCCGGCGCCATTGTCGCCAGTACCTGTACGACGCTTGCCATATTTGTGCCGATGCTTTTTGCCCAGGAGATCTCCGGCCTGCTCTTCCGCCAGCTCACCTATGTGGTAGCCTTTTCCCTGCTCTGCTCACTGTTCGTGGCGCTAACTCTGGTGCCGATGCTGACCAGGCTGTTTCTTGGCATCCGCCGTGAAAAACACGGTTTGGTCAAGCGTGCGGCCGATCGGGTCGGTCGTCTGCACGACCGCCTCAACGGGCGATACGCGACGCTGCTCGATACGGCCCTGCAGACTCCCCGGACCACCGTCTTTGTCGTCTTCCTTGTCTTTGGCCTGAGCCTGACCCTGCTGCCACTGATCGGCACAGAGTTCATGCCCGCCTCGGACGAAGGCGAGGTCCGGGTGGACGTATCGATGGCCGGCGGTACGCGCCTCGACGTGCTGGATGAAACGATGCGCGGTGTCGAACAGCTGGTCATCGATTCTGTCCCGGAAATGCGGGCCGCCGTGGTTACCATGGGCTCGTCGTCCGGTCGCGGCGATGCGGCGGGGGGCAATATCCGCCTGTCGCTGGTGCCGCTGCTGGAACGCGACCGGTCGAGCAGCGAGGTGGCGGCCGACCTGCGACGACGGATCGGTGTTGTACCCGGTGCCGAAGTGCGGGTACGGGCCGGACAGGGCATGTTCCTGCTGTCACGTTTGATGGGCGGCGGCGAAGACAATCTGGAGGTGGAAATCCGCGGCTACGATCTGGCCACGTTGGACCGGCTGGCCGAGACGGTGGAAGACCGAATTAAGGATATCCCCGGCATCACCGATACCCGGCGCGGGCGCGAGAAAGGCGTACCGCAGACCCTGCTGGAAATCGATCGCGACCGTGCAGCCGATCTGGGGCTGAGCGTGGCCCAGATCGCCCGCACCCTGGAGACCGCCCTGTCGGGCACCAGGGCCGGCCAGTTCCGGGACGGCAGCGGCGAAGATGTGGACATTCTGGTACAGGTCAAGGATGCCAAACTGCTCAGCATCGAGGAACTGCTGACGTTGACCGTTAGCAATAATGATGGTCAAGCCGTTTCTCTGCGCAACCTGCTGACTCCCCGGTCGAGCCTGGGGCCGGTCGAGATCGAGCGAAAGAACCAGCAGCGCCTCGTCGCCGTTCTGGCCAATGTCGCCAACCGCCCCTTGGGCGAAGTCGCTGCCGATGTACAGCAACAGTTGAGCAACCTCCCCCGGCCGCGCGGCTACGAAATCCTCATGGCCGGCGACGTCGAGCAACAGGCCGAATCGTTTCGGGAGATGCTGATCGGTATTATTCTGGCGACGCTTCTCGTCTATATGGTCATGGCCTCGCTCTACGAGTCTCTGCTGCCGCCGGCCATCGTCATGTTCTCCGTGCCACTGCCGCTGATCGGCGTTATCCTCGTGCTGTTGCTGACCGGCACCACCTTCAACGTGCAGAGTTTTATCGGCTGCATCATGCTCGTCGGCATCGTCGTCAACAACGCCATCCTGATCGTCGACCGGGCCAACACGCTGTTTCGCGACGAAGGCCTGGATCTGCTATCGGCAGTGCGCGCGGCTGGCCGGGACCGGCTGCGTCCGGTCCTAATGACGTCGTTGACCACCGTGCTGTCACTGCTGCCGCTCGCACTGGGCATCGGAGAGGGCAGCGACATGCAGGCGCCGCTGGCACGCACCGTGCTCGGCGGCCTGCTCAGCGCCTCTTTGATCACCCTGATCTTCATTCCGGTGGTCTTCCTGCTGTTCAACCGGCGAAAAGAACAGCGCCGCGTCCTCCTTGCCACCAAAGGTTCATGATGAGACGAGTCACCGGCCCGATTACCGCTTCGCTTCTCGCTCTCTTGCTCAGCGGCTGTCTTGGCGTTACCCTGAACAGCCCGGCAACCCGGCCCGTCGACCTTTCGGCACCGGCACAGACCCGACGGCAGGGATCCGGCTCCGACCCTGCCGTGGTAGCGACCGTAAAACCGCCAGAGGTGGCCGAATACTCATACGGGATGAACGAAAAACCGCCGCCTCTGGACCGAGCGGCAGGCGCTCCCCTGGAGCTGAGCGTCGAGCAGGCGGTCGTGTCAGCTCTGGCCCATAATCGCGCCTTGGTCGTCGAACAGTTCTCCCCGGTGGTCGCCGGTACCTTCGTCGAGACCGAACGTGCCGTCTATGATCCGACCCTGTTTGCCGAAGTCTCTTTTGAAGCCTATCGGCAACGATCTTTCAACGAAGTCGAGGGTCGCCTATTCTCGCTTGACGGCGACGAACGGACCATCGTCGGCGGCATCAGCCAACAGCTGCCGACCGGCACCGAGCTATCGCTGGAAATTGCTCAGCAAGGCGGCACACGCGACGACAGCCGCGCCAACGACGAGGCGCGGGCCGGACTCAACCTGACCCAGGCCCTGCTCCGTGGCGGTAACCTCGCCGCCAACCTAGCCGGCATCCACCGGGCCCAGGCCGCCGCACTCGCCTCGGCATACGAGCTCCGCGGGTTTACCGAAAATCTGGTGGCCAGTGTCGAAAACGCCTATTGGGATTACGCGTTGGCGACGCGCCAGGTGGAAATCTTTGAAGAGTCGTTTGCCTTGGCTCAGCGCCAGCGCGACGATATCCATACCCGAATCGAGGTCGGTCAGATCGCGGAGACCGAAGAAATCGTCGCCAACGCCGAACTGGCCCTGCGTCGGCAGCAATTGATCGATGCTCGCAACGCCCGGGAACAGGCACGGCTGTTCCTGCTTCGCCTGATCAATCCGCCGTCGGCCCAGGGATGGGACCAGGATATCAAGCTCAGTGAGAAGGCCGTCATCCCGGAGGTACGGTTGGGCAGTGCCGAAGAGCATGAACATCTGGCCACCAGACTACGGCCGGATCTCAACGAAGCACGACTGCAGGCGCGCCGCGGTGAGTTGGAAACGGTGCAGACCGCCAACGGACTGCTGCCCCGCCTGGACCTGTTTATCACCCTGGGCAAGACCGGTTACGCTCGCAGTTTTGGCGAAAGTTTCACGGATCTTGACGGGCCAGGTTACACGGCATCGGCGGGCCTGGCCTTCGAACTGCCGGTCGGCAACCGCGCCGCCAAGGCCCTCGACCGGCGCGCCCGATCCGGCTATCAGCAGGCGCTGCACAGTATCGACAACCTGCAGCAGTTGATCTCGCTGGAGGTACGCACCGCCCTGCTGGAAGTGGAGCGCAGCCTCCAACAGATCGATGCGAGCGCAGCCCGCCGCATTCTGCAGGAAGAGGTCCAACGGGCCGAGACCGTTCGTTTTCGCGTCGGCACCGCCACCGCGCTCGATGTGGCCCGCGTCCAGCGCGACCTGCTGGAGAGCCGTATCAATGAAGTCGAAGCCATCGTCAACTACCGCCAAGCCCTGATCAACCTCTATCTGCTCGACGGAACCCTGCTGCTGCGTCGCGGCATCGACGGGCCGGGAGCCGAAGAAGTGCTCTTTTAAGAAAACAGGCCCAATTCGACAGATATGTTCACCGACTGCCCTAAAACCAGTAAAGCTGAGGCCATTTGAACTGATAAGGATGCCTGGCAATGCATCATGAAACGTTCTTCAAAGATCCACGCCTGCCGTTTGTCGAATGCCGCTATTCACAAAACAGTCGATCGCTGTTCAAGGAGCACATGCACAACTCGGTCAGTATCGGGGCAGTCGATCAAGGGCAGGTCCACTATTCGATAGAAAACCATACCATCACCCTCGGTCCCGGTGCATTGGCGCTGATCAACCCGGAGACGCTCCATTGCTGTAACGCGGTGCATACCGCAGAGCGCAGCTACTTCATGATGCATCTCGATATCGACTGGTGTCTGACCGTGCAGCGTTCGCTCTGGAAGGTCGAGAGTTTTGTCCCGTTTGCCACTATCAGATTGGACGACTCTTCGCTTTACAACCAGTATTGCCTGGTCATGGAACGATTGCTTGCCGCTGACGCGCACCGGCAGGAAAAGGAACAATTGCTCGTCGAGATGGTCTGCCACGTCTTTATCAAAGGATGTCGTCCCCAGAAGGAGCAGGAGCAGATATCCGCCGATATCGATACCCTGAGGCACCTCTTGAAAAAGGATCTCCACAAAGACCTCACCCTCAATTCCCTAGCTCAATCTCTCAACGCCAACCCATACACTCTTCTTCGGAAATTCAAAGCGCAAACCGGTATTACCCCGCATGCCTACCGCATGAACTGCCGCATAGATCTGGCCAAAAAACACCTCCGCGAAGGAAGAGATATTACCGATACCGCACTGGTATGCGGCTTTTTCGACCAGAGCCACTTTCACCGGCACTTCAAGGCCATGACTGCCGCTACTCCGCAGGAGTACCGCGTCAATTTCATGCAATAAAAACTTCTTGAAACGTCCTATCTTCTCCTGAAAAAGGAGATTGATATGGAATTCATACTCATCGCCATCGCTCATTTTCTGGCGCTGTTGAGCCCCGGTCCGGATTTCTTCCTGATCCTTCAAGCCTCGCTCCGCATGCCGAAGAGATACGGCATCGCGATCTGTTGCGGCATTGCCGCCGCCAACAGTGTTTATCTGCTGCTCGCGGTACTTGGCCTTGAGGTGGTAAAAGAGATTAGCTGGCTGATGACAATTTTACGGTTCAGTGGATCCTGTTACCTGATCTACATCGGGATACTGTTGCTCAGGGCACCGCGTCAACCGTTATCCAGTCAGACCGGCAACCATCCGTTACAGCGTCCGCATTTCGGGTATCAGGTGGGGGTTGGCTTTCTCTCCGGGATTCTCAATCCGAAAAACATGGTCTTCTATCTTTCCCTGTTTACCGCCATGGTCTCCCCGGAGACAGGGTTGGCGACACGATGTCTGTACGCGCTATGGATGACTTCGATAGTTTTTATCTGGGACAGTTTCATCGTCATTCTCATGACACGAACCGGAGTCAAGTCCTTTCTCGGGCGCCGTGTTTACCTGCTGGAAAAGGCTTCGGGTCTGATGCTCGCGACGCTCGGCACAGCCTTGGCGCTGTCCTGAAATCTCGTCGTGCGACGCACCTGATCAAAAAAGGGATGCCCCCTTTTTACCTTTTTAGAAGACGTGGACGGCTTGCGGGGGAAATGATAGGTGGACGGCCATGCCGACGGCAAGCGACAGATCCAACGCCGCGCTCTTGGTGACCACGGTACAAAATGGCTGATTATCAGACGAGACAAGGATCTCGTAGAAAAAGCCCTGATCAACGATGCCGGTTACGACCCCCGGCACGCAATTACCGTTTTTCACCTCTGCGGCCGGCAGGCACAGGTCGATATCCTCGGGCCGGATCGCCACATAGCCCGCGCCATTGGCCGGCCGGTCCGGCACCTGCAGGGCGAGCGGCCCGATCCTTGCCATGCTCGGTTCGAAAGTGGCGGCAAACACATTTTTCATGCCGACGAAATCGGCGACGAACGATGATGTCGGTTTCCGGAAGATCTCCTTGACCGTTCCGACCTGGCGAATCATGCCATCATGCATGACGGCTGCCCGAGAGGCCAGCGACAGCGCCTCGGCAAAGTCATGGGTCACCATGACAAAGGTCACTCCCAGGCTGTGGTGTATCTCTTTGAGCATGGCGCGGATGTCTTCACGGAAGTTAGGGTCAAGCGCCGACAACGGCTCGTCGAGCAACACCACGCGGGGCTCGACAATCAGCGCCCGGGCCAGGGCGGCCCGCTGCAATTCCCCGCCACTCAAAGTTTCCGGGTAACGCTGCAGGACATGACCGATACCGAGCGCATCGACCAGCGTTGCGAAACGTTTTTCCGCTTTGTGGCCGTCATGCGTACCATAGCGCAGACCGAAGGTGATGTTGCCGGCGACCGTCAGGTGGGGGAAGAGCGCATAGTCCTGATACATGATCCCGACCCCCCGTTTCTCCGGAGGCAGCCGGGTGATATCGCGCTGTTTGAGGCGGATGCTGCCGCTCTGGATCGGCACCAGCCCGGCAATGGCCTCGAGCAGCACCGTCTTGCCGGACCCGGTCGGGCCCATCAACGCAAAGAAGGCACCTTCCTCGATGGACAGGGTAATTTCTCTCAGGCGAAACTCGCCGAGGCACACTGCCAGGTCATTGATCTCGATCACGGATTCTTCCTGGCCGGCAGAGCAACCATGCGCAAAAAGAGAAACAGCGTCAAACAGACCACCACCAGCCAGACCGCCACCGGCTGCGAATACTGCAAACCATACCCTTCGAAGCGCTCGTAGATCAGCACCGGCGCCGTCATCGGGTGGTAGGCGACCACGACGATCGCCCCGAATTCACTGATGGCACGGACGCAGCACATGATGAAGCCGGCCAGCATGCTGCGCCAGGCAAGGGGAAAAGTAATCCGGACAAAGGTGCTCCACATCGAGGCGCCGAGGCTGCGAGCGACCTTTTCCAGACGCGGCGATACCGACTGAAAGCCGGTCCTCGCCGCATTGATGTAAAAGGGCAAACCGACAAAAACCATCACCGTGATGATCCCCGTCGTGCTGCCCATGATCCTGACTCCGACATCGCTCATCAGCTGTCCGAGCCAATGGTTTTTGCCGGCCACACTGAGAATCGCGATGCCGACCACCGGGTGGGGAATAACGATCGGCAGGTCGATGATGCTCTCGACCAGCTGCTGTCCCCTGAATGATGACCGGGCCAGCACATAGGCCAATGGCGTGCCGATGACAAAGGCGATGCAGGCGGCGGCAACCGAGCTGTAGATGCTCAGCCAGATCGAACCGACGACGTTTTTATCCCGCATCGCCTCCACCAGCATGGCCGGCGAGGGTGCCGTCAGCATTTCATAGAGCGGCAGCAGGATTAAGACGAGAACAATCACCCCGCACGACACCGAAATCCAGTAAAAAGCACCCTTGCCGCCCATCGGTCCGACAGATCAGTTCTTTACTTCGACAAATTGCTGCAACTCCGACGGCAGTGCTGCTTTCATCTCCTCGGAGGGCACCCGGCAGGGGATAAACGGCGGTTGTCCCTGCTCTTTAAGGATCTGCAAACCTCCCTCCGGATCGAGCAGGTAGTTGAGGAAGGCAACGGCACCTTCCCGGTTCGGAGCATCCTTGACCAAGGTGATGCCATAGGTAATCGAACCGCCTTTCATGTCCATGAACTCGCCCGGCTTTTTCCCGGTTACCTGGACAACGGCCTCGGAATAGAGGTCGTCATACTCATAGTTGCCGAGATTGATCTGATCCGGCAACACCACGTATTTCAAGCCGTGCTGCACCGCTACCGAGAGATACTCCCAGGCGTAATCCATATTGCCGGTCTGCAGCAGAGACACCAGCTCGACGGACTTCGGCCGGACATTTTCCATCGGCCGATTGTCGATCAGTTTATCGGACAGTCCCGTTAAGCCGTAATGTTTTTCGGCCAGTTGCAGCACCATCAGGGCCCGGTATCCACAGGGGTCAAGATTCGGATCGGAGTGCCCCCAGACCACGCCGTCGGTCGCCAGGATCTCATGCCAGTTGTCGCTGTTGACCGTGTCGGCAAATTTGCTTTTATCGGTATAGCAGAGGACCATCTGATTGGTGGCAAAGCGGATATTGAGATCGACGAAGTTCGGAATGAGGAGTTTGTCGATCACCTTATAATCGGCGGATGCGACGATATCGCACGGCTTGTTCAGGTCGGTCACTTTCCGCGCCGCCGCTTGGCTGCCGCTACCCTCACGCTGCAGATCAACGCCGGGGTACATGGCCTCAAACGCTTTTTCCATCTGTTCAAAGGGCAGAGAGAGGCTGCCCGCATGAAACATGACCACCGTCCCCTTCGGCGCTGCTGCTGCGACTCCCGCCCCAATGCTGACAACACACCCGGTGATGATCACCCCTAGAACTCTCGTCAATGCAATCGGCCACTTCATCGGAAATCTCCTCGTCTGTTTAGTTTTAGTAAACGATCCTCGTCCGGCAGGCAGGGCGGGACAGCGCCGTTACTCGACATGTCGCCCCCTTCCCCATCCGGAGCCAAGGCTACTACTATTGTAGGAGTTATTTATGGGTAAATGCCAAAAACACACCAAGAATAGCAACCACTTTCCGATTTTCCCTCATAAATAACGATCGATTACCAAAACCAACAGTCCGACTGTTCGCATCCCCGACGCTATCGAAACCGCTTTCAGCAAACAAAAATAGGGACAGCCCCCTTTTCGGAGACTGTCCCTATTTTTACGCCATCTCACGGAATGAACTGGTATCGTTACATAAACATCTCCGTTTTCGGGTGTTCATCCATGGTTCGGGCCCGTTCGCGAATACGTGCATCAAGCATGCTGAGATCGTTGGTAAAGGCATCCTCCGGACAAATACGGACGCATTTAAAGCAGCAGATACAATTATCGGCAAACTCGGGATACGGCGCCAGTGTGATGGCTCCGACCGGGCACTCCTCGGCGCACACACCGCATTGCGTACACTGCTCTTCGTCCACCTGCTTTGTCGGCATGTTCGTTTTAGCCTTGGCAAAGACGACCTTGGACATTTCCGCAAACGCCTGCGGCGGCTGGTACGCCAGCATCTCCAAGGGCAGGGCCGGCACCGGCGAGGAGGCCGAGAATTTGTCGACGACCCGCTCCACCAGATCGGTGACCAATCGGTCATCCGTCTCGTCCGGATGATTCTCGCCGAGTGGATTTTCGAAACGCCACATCATCGAATGCTCTGCCAGCACTTTACCGGCGCCGATCACCTCGTAACCCCGTTCCTGAAGAGCAACACCCAAGTCATGTAAGGCGATGCCGCTGCTCGCCCCACCCCAGGTGACGAAGGGCACCGCATTCCCTCCGATCACCTGCGGCAGGCTGGCAATAAACTCCAGTACCGGCGGGATCGCCCGGCTGAAATAGACCGGTGAACCGACGAACAGACACGACCGTTCATTCCCGAGACGCTCGATCACATCGCTCTCCAGACGAGGCTCTTTGGCCAAATCCACCAATACTACCTCAACACCCTTCCTTTCCAAGGCAGCAGCAATAACCTGGCCGACATGATGGGTCGTACCGCTTGGTGACATTGAAACTACAACCGCGAATTTCATAACGTCTATCAACCTCCTGAAAATTATTTAAGGACAATTGCACAAAACATAATGCGACGATTCGCTCAAAAACACAAGGACCACAGATGTCCTTCCAGGAAAACAGCCAGGACGCCGTATTTTGAGTGGGGGAAACCATTTTGAATCACTCGACCAGACCAGGCTTTAGCGACCTTCATTATCGCAATGCAGCGCCTGCATGAGGTGCGGCCGATGCGGCGTCTCGCATCTGGCGGTTAACCGTTCATTCTTGGTAAAATATTCTTTTACCTGACACATCTTCGTGTTAGAATTTTTTATCAGTTCCAATCATGATTTTCTTGTCCTTTTTTTGCCTCCGTACTGACGATCGTATGCTCGGCCATCTTTCTTTAAAAAGGGAGGAAAGACAATGAGACACCACCCACTTTTCAAAACCCTCTGCACCATCGTACTCTGCCTCTTTTCTCTGGCCACTGCTCAGGCGGGACAGGTCATAACCAGGGAGGATCGGGACTGGGCAAAGCAGGCCATCAGTCAGGAAGCACAGGTGGGGGCCATCGACAGTTCCAAAAGCGTTGCCGTACTGAATTTTCACAATCGAACCGGACAAGAACGGCTCAACGCCCTGCAGAAAGGACTCGCCCTGATGCTCATCACCGATCTCGCCAAGGTTGAGACCATCATCGTTGTCGAGCGTGTCAAGATGCAGGCGCTGGTCGACGAACTCGCCCTCGGTGAATCGGGGCTGGTCGATAAAGCCACCGCACCCAAGGTCGGAAAACTGCTCCGGGCCTATTATGTGGTGAATGGAACGATTCAGGAAGGTTCTATCGAAGAGCTTGAGCTCGGTTCGTCAATCCTTGATGTGCCCTTTGAAATCGTCAGTGACCTGCCACCGGCGGCTGGCAGACTCGATGAACTTTTCCGCATGGAAAAGGAGGTATTGTTCGCGATTATCGAGGAACTCAACATCTATCTTTCAGCGGAGAAAAAACGCCAGCTCGAAGAACCTCTGTCGCTGAGTACCGCCGCACTGCTCGCCCTGTTTCAGGGGATCCATTTATCAGACCAAGGCAGCTATGCCGAGGCAGCCGAGATGTACAACCGTGCCATTGCCGAGGATCCCGGTCTCGATGTCGCCCGGGATGCGCTGCAGGAACTAAACGATCTGGGACTGCAATCAAGCAAGGATGTTTCCCGGGTCGAGGCAAAATCTGAAGTACCACCGCCCGGAGAGGGAGGCGCGGGTTGGGGAACGGTTGTCGCCGTCGGACTCGGGGTTGCCGCTATCGGTGGCGGCATCGCGGCGCTCGGCTCATCCTCCTCTGATTCCGACGATGATGACGACAACCGGCAACCTGACCCGCCGAGGCCACCGGAGCAACCTACGGCAAGTATCAACAAGACAGACGGCAGTTGCTATAACGACACTGTACTCTTTTCTTTTTCGGAACCGATGAACACAACGGCCGGAACGGCAGAGATAAGTCCTTCAGACTTTAATATTGAATATCAAGGCTGGAACGGATCGCAAACATATATCGTCGAATGGGAGAACGGGTCCTCCATTTGTTACTCGCTGAGTTCAATCACTATAGAGCTCAGCAATTTCGTGTCTGCCGAAACCGGCGCATCGCTCGGCGGTACCACCAGTTTTGATATAACCCTCACCGCTACCCCTTAACAGAGCGTGTAGCCTCTTGAAAAACCTGCTGCGTGGGAAGTCCTTGTTGTTAGGGCTTCCCACCGCTAGAGCAGTTTCAGCGCCGCCTCTTCTGCTGCCTTCAGCCAGCCTTCCAGATCGGCCGCCGAGGTGGTATGCTCGGCTGATTTAATAACGGCCCCGCTCTCAACCTCCACCATCCGCACATCGACGCGAACCTGCTCGCCGAACAACTGGTAGCCGCCGAACACCATCAGCTGTGCGCCGAGAATACGGCCAAGAGCCAGCCGGTTGTCCTCATTCACCAACGCAGAACTTCCCAGGCTCAACTCTTCAAGGGCCAGCAGCAGCTTCTGCCTCTCAATGACCTCGAACCCCCCGTTCTCCGCAAGTGTCTCGATGATTGCAGCAGTCATAAAGTCCCGCATGTCGCTCAGCATCGGGTTATCCGCCACACTCATATCTTCCAGATCCCACACCGCTACACGGCTGGCACTGTCATACTGCATCGGCGTATACGTCTCTTTTTCAACAGCACAGGCCGACAGCAGCCAGGCGACAACCAGAAACAGCAGTTTAGCCTTTGTGTTCATCACACCCCTCCGGCTCACGTGGACACCTGAGCGATCTCCTGAATTTTATCGTCGGTCTGCAGCGGCCGACTCTGTTCGACGATCCTGACGGCACAAAGATCCGGTTCAACGCGGACAACCTCGACCCTGCCGACAACGACTGGCAGGCCTTTCATCTCTTTTCCTTTGTAGGTTATCGGTTTGCCCTCTTCCAGCACCTCGAACACCGTCCCCTGAACGACTCCTTGGCTCGAACCGAGATTGATTATGGCCTGGTCACCGGAAGCCTCAACTATGAACCCTTTCAACGGATATTTCTCGACCACGGTCTGCAGCACCTGACGGTTCAGCCATTGGGTCTCTTCTTCAAAATTCGCACCGTTCGGAGCCAATGTGCGGGTCAATACTTTCGGTATAGCCGTCGTTTCCGAATCGATTAAGCGCAGACTCAACATCGATGAATCGGTGAGATGAAGCACTGTCCCGGTGGCTATAAGTTTCGAAGCCAAGACCCGGCCAAGTTTCAGTGCCGTTTCGGGATCGGCGAGTTCTGAGGTCCCCAGATTCAACTCCTCGAGCAGGCGATCCATGATCACCCGTTCCACCACCTTGACCCGGCCGGACTGATTCAATTGCTCGGTCAACTGAGCAGTCAGCACGGAAGAAATCCCGTCCCGCGCCGATAAGGCTCCCTTCTCCTGGATATCGACAAAGCTGACGATCATCGGTCGCGATGTCCAGTTATCCTCTGACTTCAAGAAAGAAAAGATGCTCGACTGGCTGTTGAATCGATCGGCAAGTTCTTTTACCAGTCGATCGATACGTTCCTTTTCGGCACTATTTTTCTGCAGATTGATCAATTCCTGGGTCTTTCTTGCCAGGACCTCGGCGTAACCATCGTTCTTGTTGACCTGCAAGGCCTGCTGAAAGGCGGCCAGGGCGTTGGTCAAATCACCCTCTTTCTGATAGGCAACACCCTTGTTGGACATGGCCACCAGGTTATGCGGATCGAAATCAATGGCCTGGTCGTAATGGATACGAGCCTGGTCGTAATTGCCGAGATTCGCCTGTAGCCGGCCATATTGATTGTGCGCATACGCTTTCTGGAACGACATGCCGTCCTGCTTGGAAACCGCTTTGCCGTATTCCGCCGTGGCATCCTCCTGCTGATTCTGGCTGTAGAGATAATCCCCCTTAAGAACATTGACATAGCCCCGATCAGGGGCCTGTTCTTCAACAAGCTCAGCAAGATCGAGTGCCTGGGTAGCCTGCCCCTCATCGAAATGGACTTTCACCAGTCCTTCCAAGCCGGCAATTTCTGCTTCTCCCCCTTCATCGGCAAGATCCAGAAAAACATCCTTCGCTTCTTCAACCCGGTCGGCTTTCAGGGCAGCATACCCATAGAGGGTCTTGGCCTCGAAATTGCCCGGGTCTTTTTCGCTGACCGTGCCGGCCAAAGCCAGCGCAACGGGGGCTTCGTCACGCTGCAATTCTCTCTCCGCCAACGCCAGCAGCATTTTTTCCGTTGTTTCGCCGACTCCCTGGAAATAGTCGATAATCTTCAGGCCCGGCCCGAGGATGTATATGGTGGGAAGAATGACTTCCGCATCATACTGAGCACTGACACCTTTCGTGTCGATCATAACCGGGAAACCGGCGTCATGGGCGACGATAAAATCCGACACGCTACTGCTGGAAGAGGTGGTGATGCCCCAAATCAATAGATCCGCCGCGGGAAATTGTTTCACCACCTTGTTGAGACTCAGCAACCCATCCTGGCTCGTCGAGGACTCCGTATCAAAAAAATAGAGGATGACCAGAGAATTATCTTTCGCCGCCGATAACTTGTGCGAGCGGCCGTACACATCCTCCAGAGTGAACAGCGGGGCCTCATCCCCCGGATTGAACTGGGCGTGCAGGGTACCGCTCCCAAATTGCAGTCCTATGACGAGCAGCACGAGGAAAAAAACGATTCTGATCATGGTATGCATGGTTCACTCCAGGCAGAGTTTTGTTATTGCGGCAATAATCGTATCGACAGCGGCATCTCCCCGCCCTTACTCAGATCAAGTTGGGCCTTCCAGTCGCCATGCCCCGTCAGCTGCAGTTCAACCTCATGCTTGTCCGCGCTCACGGTCAATTCACCCGGTGTTTCGCCGGCATACTCACCATCGATATAAATCCGCGCACCAGGTGGTCGACTTGTCAACTTCAACAGTGTGGTCACCGTGATCGAAGGAGCCGGCTCCGGCACGAAAGCCATCATGGTATCCGTCGGCTCAGGCGACTGTGAGGCCTTGTCGGCCGGTGTTTCGCTGACGGGAGCGACAAAGATTTCTTCCTGCTCGGTGGCCGAAGGGTCAACCGGGCGCACTTCCTTCACCTTGGTGTCGCTGGGCGCGCTGGGCGCCGCCGGCTGCTTACGAACCTCCGGGTCAGGTACCGCTTTGATCGCAGGCGGCTCATCAAAAGCGGTATTGGAGAAAATGGACAGATCATCCGCCGGGTCGGGGATCTGTGTTGCCTTCGGTAACGCCGGCGATACGGGTCGTTCCTCGGCCGTATCAACCGGCTGACCGGGTGGTGACGGCGGGCGCATTGGCCGTTGCTCGGACGCGGGCTGGGAAATCACCGGTTGCGTCGTTTCCCTCTCTGCCGGTTCTTCCGTCGGTTCTTTCGCTGCACTTTTCTGCGTCCTGATTTCGCTTGACCTCCCTTCATCGTCCGCCTTAACCGTATCGACCTCGCCTGGGACAGGAGGCTCCGTTGTTTCCGTCTCCAGCCAGGGAAGCTTGATGGTTGTCAGGATACTCCACAGATTCGCCACAGGCCTGTCGAGAAGGCCGAGATAATGAGAGGTCCCAACCAGACTGCCTAATAACAGCAGGCAGGCAACGAGAACCAGCGGCAGCTTTTTGCGTTGTGGTCGTGATTGCCGGGGGGCAGACGATTGCCGTTGACCCGCCCGCAGTTCACCGGCCAATTGTTCACCACTGGCATACCGCTCTGTCGGATCCCGGTTAATGGCCTTCATGATCACGACGGAAATCCATGCAGGCACCGAAGGATTCAGTGAAATCGGCGGGGTGACCGAATCGCTGGTGATTGCCTTGAACAAGGCTCCGAGGTTGGCGCCGGCAAAGGGGCGCTGTCCGGTAGTCAATTCATAGAGAATAACACCGAGCGAATAGATATCAGAGCGGCCGTCGACCGGTTGACCGAGGACCTGTTCAGGACTCATATAGACGGGTGTTCCGAGTATTTCACCGGCCTGCGTCATCTGCTGGCCGTCCGGATCTTCAATATGGGCGATCCCGAAATCAGTGACTTTGATGTCTCGGTTTTCGGAGCAGATGATATTTGCCGGCTTGATATCACGGTGTACGATGCCTTTCTGGTGCGCATAGTGCAATGCATCCGCGACCGCTATGCCGATCTCGACAATCTCCTCAAGCGTGAACCGCCGCTGTTTCAGCAACTCGTTCAACGGCACGCCTTCGAGCAGTTCCATGGCAATGTAGACCGTGCCATGATCCTCGCCAACATCGTACACCGTGACGATACCACGATGCGAGAGCCGGCCAACGGCAGTCGCCTCTTTGAGAAATCGCCGCACATAGTCGGTCGAAGACACCCGGTCTTCGCGCAGAACTTTCAAGGCAACAAGCCGATCAATCTGCGGATCGTGGGCCTGGTAAACCACACCCATCGAACCACGCCCGATTTCAGATACAACCTGGTACCTGCCGTATTTCATTGCTCGAAGTATTCCTTCAAAAAGTCGACGACCACCTCGAGGGGAATCAGAAAGCCGATCTCCTGCGCCTCGCGATGCCGTCCCTTAACCACCGCGACAAATGCCCCGGTGCTGTCGAAAACCGGGCTGCCGCTACTGCCCGGCTGAATTTTCATGTGCACCTGCCAAAGCGGTATCCTGTTGATCATACGAGGTGGCCCGTTGACAAATCCTGTCTCGATCGTGCCGCGCAGGTTAATCGGACACCCGATGGAAAAAACCGTCTCCCCCATGCCGAGCAGGTTCCTTCCCTTCAACAGGTTAACGATTCCCTCTTTGGTCGCCGCCACTTTGATCAGGGCCAGATCACGCTCAAAATCGGCTTTGACGATGTCACCCTCGTAAAACAGCCCGGTGTTGGTCATGATCTTGACCTGATCGTGCTCGAGCAGATCGTGGGCCGTGCACAGAACCAGTCCCTCCTGATCGATGAAGAAGCCGGTGAATTGCGTCGACAGCTCGTTTGCCTGCACATGAATGCAGGCCACATTGCCTATCTGGTTGAGCACCGGCTCCGGAATCACCTGCGATGCGAGCGCTCCCGACGAACTATCGTCACCCTCCCGTTCCCTGAGGAACAGAACCAGGCCGGCGACACGTTCTTCGGCGATGTCATCGCCTTCGACAACGACGGTGGCCACAGATCCGAGCGTCGAGTCGGGAACAAGTTTGATCCGCCAAGTCGCCCCATTGCCGTCGACCGATGTTCCATTGATTTGCAAACGACCTTGCGATAAGGCTGTCTGCTCGACGACAAGACCGTCCTGCTCGAGCCATTGACGGACCAGAGACGAAGCCTCCCAAACAGGTAATCGAAAACGCTCGATCAGGTCTTCCGCCGCTGCCGTTATCGAGAAAGAAAAAAGCCCGGCAATGATAAGCGACAGGCGGATGAAACGCAGCACGGTGGTCATGGCAGCGACGCTAAAACAACGGTGATATTGTCCTTGCCGCCGGCCGCGTTGGCCCGTTCAACCAAATACGCCACGGCATCCTTCAGTTCCTGTCCGTCCGCCAGGCACGCCGCGATGTCATGCTCCGCCACCATGTCGGTCAAGCCATCGGAACAGAGCAGGAAAATATCGCCGGATTGCGCAGCGCCTCGAATGATATCCACATCGAGGGATTCATCCGAGCCGACAGCCCGCACGATCACATTACGATAGCGATGAGTTTTCGCCTCCACTTCACTGATTCGGCCAAGATCCAGCTGTTGTTGAACGAATGAATGATCCCTGGTCAATCGGACCAGACAGCCGTCACGAAAATGGTAGGTTCTGCTGTCACCAACGTGGCCGAGGACAAAACGCTGAGACAATAGTATGAGAATTTCAGCGGTGCAGGCCATGCCGGCTCTGTCGGGATGACGAGTGGCATGGGTGATGATGGCTGCGTTGGCTTCCAGGAAGATTTCTTTGATAGCAACTGCCGCATCATCCTCAGTGGCAAGTTTTCTGCCGGACAAATTGGTGGCAACGCTGTCGACAAACAGCGCGCTGGCCACCTCACCGGCAGCCGCACCACCGACCCCATCAGCCACAACCAAACAACCGGAAGCAGCATCAATGAAATAGGCATCCTCGTTGACTGAACGCTTCAAACCGGTATCGCTTCTACCGTAAGCAGATACGTGGGGTTTGCTCAGCACGTGGCCTCCGCGGAATGATCACAAACATCATGTGTTATCTTGACAGTAGCGAAAAAAAACTGTTGCATCAACGAGATTTTGCTATGATAGGGGGTAAGAGGCATATGACCGCAAGCAACTCCTTATCACATGAACGCCGATGAAACCGCCGCCGATCAAGGTTGAAATCGTCCATATCGATGGACCACTGAAAGGCACCATCCAGGAACTCTACGATTCGGTCATTACCATCGGCAGACACCCCGACTGTCAGGTCGTCTTCCCCCGCGAGTTGACCACGATATCCCGACATCATCTGGAACTCCGCCGAGAAGGGAATCGCTTCCAAGCCGTCGATCAAAGCACCAACGGTACCCTACTCAACGGCAAACCGATCGAACAGAGCTATCTGAAAAACGGCGACGTCCTGACCCTTGGCGAAAATGGCCCCAAGATCAGTATCCTCACATCGATCATCTCGGCGGGCGAGGTGCCGGAAATACCGCCCCTCCCGGCTGCGGAAAAGCCGGCACCAACATCCCGGCAGCAGTCGAAACCGGGTCAGGAACCCACCGCGTCCCGAGCGACTAAAGACACTCCGCCACCACCGGTCAGGGATCATATCAGCCCACCACACAGACCATCGACCGAAAATAGCCACCCCGAGCCGACACGAGATCGGGGTGTCGTAGCGACACAACAACCTTTCGTCATTCAGTTCGGGGTCATGATCAAGAGTTACAACACATTGCCGATAACCCTGGGCAGCGGTGACGATTGCGATTTTGTTATTGCCCACCGGGCGGTCCTGGGCCGCCATGCTCAGATCTATTACTCCGGGCAGCAATATTATATCAAGGACCTGACCGGACGCAGCCTGGTCGCCATCAACGGAACCGCGGTTAACGACGGCGCGGTCATGCCCCCGGATACCTGTATTTCCTTGTCCGACCAGGGACCGATGTTCCAGTTCATCGGTGCCGGACGCCTGGCGGAGATCGAAAATTGCGTCACCGACAATCCGGCACACGGTCCTTCCGGAGCAGCTCCGACAGGCCGAGAAGAAGCGAAAAAGAAGGGATTCTGGCCCTTCGGCAAGAAATAGCACGCCCACCCTAACCCCTTCCCTGCGTTCCTGCACTTGCCTCGCTGCTGACGGGCAGAGACGCAGCTGTCGGAACCGGGACGACACGGCAAGGATAGCCGGAATGCCGTCCATCACAAGCGCTCGCTCCGTGGAGGAGTCGATCATGACGCTGCATGCGCCGCCATTCACCATCATCGCCTGTGCCGGATTTGCCGGAGAGATTGCCTCCCCTTGGTCGGGCGCCCCGGTCCAGGTAAATGTGGTCGGAGGGCTTGAACAGGCTCTGGCAGAGATCAGACCGACTTTGTTTCTCGATATGCCTGAGCGCCTCTGCCCGGAAGGCGGCCTGTCTCTGAAATTCGAGCGATTTGCGGATTTTTCCCCAGCCGGATTGCTCAGTTCCCAGCCGTACCTGCAGGACCTGATGGCAGCGGTCGCCTTTCTGCGTGAGGCAGCAGGAAAACACCTGCCCGACAGCGATCGACAGGAATACTTTGACCGCCGGCCTCATCTTCCCCGTGCGCCGCGCGCACTGCAGACCATGACCGACGATCGCTCTCCATCGGCCGCTCCCGGTCCGGGGCCGCTCGACAACCTGCTGGCGATGGTCGATATTCCGGAAAAAGGACCCGAGACTCCTGGTGTTCCCGACGCCGGTGCCTTCTACGATCAGCTGGCGCACACCATCGTCAAACGAATATCCCGGGACCGACGTTTTCGATCGCTGGAAGCGGCCTGGCTCGGTCTGCATTTTCTCAAAGAACATATCAGCGACGATGCTATCCGGCTATCGCTCATCCCCGTAAACGAGAGCAATCTTCAGCAATCCCTTGTCCGACAACGAGACAACCTTTTGGAGAAACCGCCCTCTCTGTTGCTCTTCGACCTTCCGTTTGACAGCTCCTCCCGCTCCATGGAATTGCTTGGTGATCTCGCCAGTTGTGCCGACACCCTGATGACCCCGGCCGTTGCCTGGATCACCCCGTCATTTTTCCACTGTACCGACTGGCAGCAACTGGACAGCCGCCCCTTCCTGCCCCACTATCTGGACGATGCCGCCTATGCCGTCTTCCGCAAACTACGTAAAACCCCGGCCGCTGCCTGGCTATGCCTCTGCTGCAATCGACTCCTCGGCAGAACGCTGATCAACGGCTTCGACGAAGTCGAGGAGTCCTCGCCCGCCGCAGTACTTCCCTGGATTGCCCCGGTGTGGGGCGTCGCCGCATTGATCGCCCAGCGCATCGCCGTCAGCGGCATGCCCACCGGCATGGCCCAGCCGCGCCACAATCAACTGGAAACGATCACCCGGACTACCGCTGCTTCAAAACCGGCCGTCGGCTGTGAAGCTGTTTTCCCGGAGCATCGTGTCGAGCAGCTGCTGCGCTGCGGCATCGTCCCGCTCGTCCCCCTGGTACGACAGGGCGGCGTGTTCATGGCCGACGACCGGATGCTGGCTCACGGCGCGAGCGCCAGTTCCCAATTCATGCTGAGCCTGCTGGTGCACTGCCTGCTCACCCTTCAAGATCAAGGTGATTACCGTGCAGGCAGGGAACAACTGGCTACCGTGGTGGCCGACGACCTTCGCCGGCTGTTGGCCGAACGGTGCCGTTCCGATCCCGGCATTGTGACGGTCCATGCCGAAGACGCTTCTTCCGGGCACGGAACTCCGTTGCATATTACCTGGCAACCGGCAGAGACCATCGTCGGCCCGAAAGACGCTATTGAACTGCAGATACTCTGGTGACCACGGGATAAGACGGCGGCAGATTTCCTCAGCTCGGCACCAACGCCTTGAGAGCATCCTCCAATGGATCGGACAGGTTACCCAAGCCGTCAAGGTCGATGATTTCCTGGAACGCCGGTATACCGGACAATTGCGTCACCTCCTGGATAAAGCGATCATTGGGCAGAAAGGTGTCCAGCGGGGTGGTTAACTGCACGGCGGGAAGGTTGCCGAACTGCGGTACGGTTATGATTTCGATACGGTAGCGAAGATCTTCCAGCAACGTCGTCAGTGCTGGAAAATTCTTGAGTAAAAGGACCAGAGTCAGATGACAGAGCAGCGCTTGCCGCATCTCCTCGGGCTGTCTGGCTTCCCGCCCTTCGACCATGTTCTGCAGCCGTTTGAGCGGACATTCACTCTGGTAGCAGAGAAGAAACCTGGTCGGCGAGGTGATGGTTACCCTATGGCCCGGCTCATCTCCGATGTCCAATACATATTCGAGCGGTGAACAGTCGATGACGTTAGTTATGGCCGGTAGCGGCGTCACCAGTTTCTTCGGGAGTTGGAACGGATTTTCGCAGATGGCGGCGTAGCGTTCCTGCAACTCGGCAAAGGCCCGGTCCGACCCGTTGATCTCTTCAACCGAAGAACTTTTCACGTAGGTTCCGAGCATTTTGCGCGGCACAAAAAGCGGGCGCAAAGTGGCCAAATGCCGTTTCAGCCGGTTTTCCAGTTCCGCAGCTATTTTGGCCGTCGCCTGACGCAACTTTAAAAACTCCTGATTATCAAGGTCTTTACGGGAAATGCTTGGTTTTGACATTTCGGGTCCTCTGGAATCTGTAAGGTGTCTTCTTATTGATGATGGAAGTACATCAACTCAGTTGCATGATATAGGCTTGCGCCTCATCTTCCTGGCTGTACGGACAAAACATGACGACTTGCGGGTGGCCTTCAACCTTGACGAAATACGAGGTATTCTGATCGATGGGGTTTTGCACCGCCCAGGCGTCGAACCGACGTTCGCCAAGCGATATTTCAAGCCCCTGCTGGGCGAAATTGAGCACCGTTTTCTCCGGCAGCCGACCGGCAGGGCCAACTGCATGCAAAACCACGGCCTTGCCCGTCGTTCCGAAAATTGCTCCCTGCCAGATGCCCTCACGCGGTCCAACCTCGAACCACTGGCCAATCTGGGGTACACCGTGAACATCGAGACGATATGGCGGGAACATCTGTCCCGACGTGCGGTGCACGCCGGCCACCACCTTGGCGCCGTAGGCCCCGCCGGCTGCCGGAAGCACCACACAGCCCTTGAGCGCTGTAGGCAGCGAGGCCGCACCAAGGTCACCTTCCCCATCCTGCAGGATGATGATCGGAAAGTCGACCCCCTTTACCGACTGGATGCACAAGGCAAGCAGCGACAAACCATAACGCACGGACGGCCGGCTGAACATCTCGGCAGAGCCATGGATCAGCCAGAGGCTCACCTCCGGCTCCAGCAACTCGGTGCGTGGAGCATACCAGGCCATTTTATCGAGATTGTCTTCCCAGAAGTGGCCCGCTCCCTCAAGACCGTATGCTTTCAATGAGGTCATGATCCCCTGCATCGTTTCCGGCGACCGTGCCAATGAGGTGAGCCAGATCTTTTTCTTCATGTCATCTCCTTTATTAACCGGTACCCTTCAGGATTCAATGAATCCAAGCGGGTTATCCAGGTCAAAACCGAACAGACGGGGATTTTCTCCGATAACCGCGGCCGAGAAGATATAAAAGACATAATCATAGGTTTCCTGTGGAATCTTATCCCGGTATGTCTTGAGAAACTGCCAGAAATTGCGATCCTTGGGATTAAGCGGCATCTCGTTGATCAAGCGGTTCACCCGCGTTTCCCCCCAGTTGTAGGAAGCGATCACCAACAGCCCCGAAGCCTGGGCATCGGTATCATAGATGTGACGAAGATAGCGCGCAGCCGCCCGGGTAGATTTGACGAAATGATGCCGATCATCCTGTGGATCCGGCTGGCGATGACCGGCCAGCGGCCCGGTGGCAAGCCCGTAATAGGTGGCGGTGGAGGGAATGAACTGCCACATTCCCTTGGCAATCCCCCATCTGGTTTTCGGACCGCAGGCATTGACATCGAAGTTGCTTTCCTGAAGGGCCAGGTAATAGAATTGCGGCGGCAGGTCATGGGAGAGCAGGGTATCGGCGATCGACTCGGTGTAGCCGTTCTGGTGCGCCCGGTTGATCGCATTGACATAGCGTTTCGTCGATTTCCATTTATCGATATACTTCATGACTTCGGCGGCAAAATCGTCGGGCATGAAAATTTCGCACTCGCCAAAAGTTCTGGCCATGCGGAGGATCAGCCGTTCCTGTTCGCTGATGCTCTTCTCGTAAATTTCGAGTTGATCGACAAACCGGGAATAACTTTGCCCCAACTCCTGTGAACGTTTCTCGAACTGCGCCACCTTGGCTATCGTCTCGGCATCTCTGCTCTCCCGAGCCAATGCGAGCAGATCGGCAAACTCCAGTTCCAGTGCCTTCATGGCATAGAAGATTTCTCCGGCCAACTCCCGCTGTTTCACCACCTGCATATGGTTGTAGACGGCAACCGTCCCGGAAATGACGAACAGAAGAGCCACCGCAGCGATTATTGCCCCGTATTTTCTTTTCTGTCGGCGCTGTACCCGACCAAAGGCCTGACGAACCATCATGGTATGTTCGCCGGCCTCGTCTTCAGGTCCGTCGCTGAAATAGCGCTGCTGATATTGTGTGACGGTCAGCGGATCTTCCTGCTCTTTACGAGCCGGTCGAGGATAATCGACGTGGACATGCAGCTCGGGTCCGCCCTTACCAAGTTCCAACCGGGCATCCTCGGCCAATTCGTGCCGGTCCACCCGTTGATTACCGATGTAAACACCGTTGGCACTGCCCTCGTCGATCACCCACCAACGATCGGCCAGCAAAACAAATTCAGCGTGCTTCCTGCTGACCACCGAGTCGGCAAGACAGATCTCGCACTCGGGCGCACGGCCGACGCGAAAGGACCTGGTGAACACCTCCGTTCGCAGGTTGCCGCTCTGATCTTTGTAGGAGATATAGATTTTCAAGAATTGATGTCAGGCTCTCCAGGCCATTGCACCCAGGTTATCTACCTTATTACTCGATTCCCGTGATGCAGCAGTCGTCCGATCTTTTACCCGGCACACTTCGCTTGATCCAGCTTTCTAGGCTGGGATTGCTATAATTCGGCGGCTGCTTGGTTATTCGCACAAAAGTAAATGCGGCACAATTCTGATTGCTTACACAGGCATTTAGACATTTTTCGAAATTCGTGACGCCCATACTATGGTAGTCACCGACCCGGCGACCGGTATCAAATTCAATGGTAACCCCGCCGGCAACTGTGCCCTGTTCATCAACCTTAGCGACTTGCCTCGTTTCAGGGTGCCAGCAAGAGCACCTTGGTCTGGCTCGGGACTATGCGCATCCCTGGAGCGTTGGTACCGTTCTGCAGACTGGCGCTGGTCAGTCTGGTGGCGGGTTTCCCCTCGAAAAGCACGGTAAATGCGCCGGTCAGATGCCGAGAGGGCCCCATCACCCGCCCGGAAGCGACCCCCATACTGACCCCCGCATTGTCGCCTTGGGTCATCGGGGTCGTGGTACCGAGGTTATGCGCCGGCATGCACATGATAAACGTTTTGCGACAGGCAGTGCCCGGGTTGGCAGTCGGTCCCATCGCTATATTGGGATACGGAATCGGTACCGGCGCCGGCGATGGGGGTGCCGGGGTCAGGCACACATCGGGAAATGCCGTATCCATGCCCATCATCTGTGTATTTGCAAACATGTATCTTCCTCAGCCGATATGGATTCGCTTGGCATCTATCTTCACGTCTTCGTGAGCGACAATCGTCGAGTACTTCCCTTTTAGCGAAAGTAGGCTTTTCGCGTGGCAATCGTAACGATCCGCCCTAATGTGTTCGACCTCCTCGATGGTCCTGTAGGAACGGGTCAGCCGCTGGCGCAACCGTTCAATGATTGATTCAAATCCGGTCGCCAGTAGCCTGATGCTCGTCACCTGCGCGTCGAGGAACTTCCCCCAGAAGGACATTTCGTCCACCGAGATTTCAGCCCGGGCGGCATGAAGCCCAACCTCCCTGCCGATCATCTGCAATCGGCCTCCGGACGCCAGGGTGATGTCATCGCTCGACACCAGATTCACGTTCCCCTCTTTTGCCCTGATCGTGATATCGTTTTCAAACACCAGCTCAGACACCGCATTATCCTCACGTTCAAGCACTGCAAGGATATAAGCGGCATGGGACGGATGGCCCGCGATCAGAACCTTATCGCCAACCTGCGGCAGCAACAGACAGCTTGCCGCAGGCCTGGCATCCCATACACCATTGCCCGTCTGAATCGTGAAATTGTCCTCCCGCCGGTCCGTTATCATCCCATATTCCTGAAAGACCTGCTCGTTTTTCAGCGTGGTCGCCAGATTTCCCATGATACGCTCCTTCATCTTATGGGAACCTTGAAAAATTGACATTTCGCCAACCTCATCGTTGCGCAATCAAATTTTATCCTCGGAATATCTGCATATGCCTGCGGTAAAATGTTCTTGCGCGCCTCGATCTTGAACGAAATTCAGATTTTTTTTCAAACTCCCCTTATGGTTGTAGCACTCCGGTCATACGACCGGTAATCTCCAATCCTCGGCCTCGGCCTGATCCGGGTCTGTTTCAAGCGCAACCACCCTGTTGCTTCCGTCCCAGCGCGTATATTGCTCAACTACCCGATGCAGGTTGGTGCGAAACAGGTTTGCTCGGGTAATATCCGCACCCTCGATGTTTGCATGGGAAAAATCACAATAAGCGAGATTGGCTCCACTGAAACTTGTCCCCTTGCAAATGCTTTTCTTCAAAACAGACGATTCCAGATTAACACCGCTTACATCTGCCCCGGTCAGGTCGGCTTCCTCAAAGCAGCTCTGCACAAGCGATGCCCCGGTAAAAACAGCGTTCGAGAGATTGGCCTTCATGAAGATCGCATACTTCCCCTTGATATTGTCAAGACGGGCACCTCTCAGGTCAGCCTCCATGAAATTCGTCTGGGTAAGATCGGCACCTGAGAAGCAAGCGCCACTGAGATCGGAGCCGATAAACTGGGTCATAGACAAGTCAAGCCCGGAAAAGTCCATGTTCGCAAGCTTCGATTCCTTCAAAAATGCTCTGAATATTCTGGTTCCACGCAGACTGATGCCGCTCAGGTCAATGTTCAGGAACACCGTCTGCTCAAGATCAGCCCCGTCCAGAACCGCACCCTTCATCGGCGTCTCGTACAGTGCCCCTCGCTTGAACCTGCAGCCCGAGAGATCCGCCCCATTCAGGTCGCACTCGACGAATTTGGCTACCTCCAGGTCGGCACCAACCAGCTTTACTCTTTTCAGGTTGCTTTTCACCACATTGCTGTCAACCATAAGCGCGCCGCTTAGATCGATCTCTTCAAGATTTGATTCATGGAAGGTAGTATTGCTCAGGTCGGCACCGGTAGCTGCCGCTTCGGAGAGGTCGACGTGAACGAGTACGGACTCCCTGATCTTCGCATTTTCAAGATTCGACCCGGTAAAATCGACATGCTCGAAAATACCTCCGGACAGCTCCGCCCCGGCCAAGTCCATGCCGCTGCAGTCGGCCCGGGTAACCACCTCGCCCCAGGACACCAACTGTTCGAGTTGCTCCTTCTCCGGCCGCACCAAAGGCTCCCCGCCGCCGCCCATAGCGTTGCGCATGATATTTATGATCTCTTCCAGGGTCATCTCTGAATCCACCTGTCAAGAAAGGCCTTCTTGCGGTTTGCCCCGCTGATGTTTGTATTGCGAAACTTGGCCTCAATAAAGTCGACACCGTACAGGTTTGCCCCGTGCAAGTCGGTCTCGTGCAGACAGGCCTGCTGCAGTGATCCTTCGCAGAGGTTGATCCCGGCCATTTTGGCGGACGTCAGATCGGCTTTGACAAACTGGGCCTCGTTGGCAACAGCGTTAGATAATAAAGCATTGTGTAATCGGCAGTTGCTGAAATCGGATCGTCTCAGGTTCGCGCCGACGAAGCTCGCATTATCGAAAATACCGTTTCTGAAACTTCCTTCTGTCAATATGCAATTTCCAAAATCGGCACCGCTGAGCGAAGTCTCACCGACAGCCCTGAAATTGCTTAAATCAGAGCCGCAAAACACGACATTTTCACCTGTCAGGTTTACACAAATAACACCCGTTAAGAGTGATTGTTCAAAGTCAACCGCTACCCATTTGACATCGATAAATATGGCTTCTTCAAACTTCGACTTCTCAATCTTTATCCTCTCAACTTTCGATTCGATAAACCGTGCGCGGCTGAAGTCCGAATCCGCAATCCTGCTGTTAGTTAAACACGCATTGGAATAATCAGCATCGGCAACCTTGCAGTTCTCAAACGTCACATCGTCAAGTATCGCTCCATAAAATATGGTGTTGCTGCAGTCGGAATTTTTAAACAGTCCTCCGGTAGACTCACTATATCCAAGGTTGGCTCCATCCAGATTCGAGCCGTCAATCACCGTGTTATCCAGTCTGCTCCTCATCAGAGCACAGCCGCGAAACACACAATCCGACAATTTTGAACCGGAAAGATCAACCCCCTCCATAAACGCTTCGGAGAAATCACCCCCACGCACCTCTAGCCCGGACAGATCAGCCCCGGTCAGATCAATACCGGAAAACGAATCGCCTTTTGCAATACCTGCGACAACGAACTCCCTTTTCCTTCTTGCCTCACTTTTTCCTATTCCCGAAACGGACGGGAAATGATGTCCGAATTTACGATAGGCGTAGTCGAACTTCGCCTCATTTTCGAATAGTTTTTTTTCGATTTCCGCATCGCAGAGCCCATGCTCTTTCAGTAGTGACACTCTTTCCGCTGCTCCGAACTTGGGCCGGCCACCGGAGTTGTCGGCGCTACTCTTCATTTCATCGTAGTTGAGCCCCAACTCCTCCAGCCTCGACCGGGCACGTTCCTGCTGTTCTTCTATTGTCGGCTTGATCCGTTCGCTGTAGTTTTCAATTGCCGATATGACCGCATCGAGATTTTCAAAATTCACCTCGGGAATGACAGGCTCTTCCTTTTCAAACAATCTTTCACTATTCAGCCCGAGTTCATCCATCTTCTGTTTCACTTCATCTCTGGCTCTTTCCGATCGGGCTTTCATGTTTTTCTTGAGAATACTCTCTTTTAGTACTGCGGGTTTATCATCGCTTCCGGCAATAAGATCAGAAAAACCCGATCTTTCCCCATTCGGTATCAGCGGTCGTTCGTCAAGCAGATGAATCTGGCTTTTTCCATCATCGAGTCGTGACATCAGGGTCTTCTGATAATGCTCGATTGACCGGGATGCATCGCCCATTGATTCATATGCAATCAGCTGATGAAGGATATCCTCACTATCGGGATCCTGGACGCGATGCACGCCTCGATACAATAAAGCACCTACTTCCTTGGTCGGGAAAAACCAGACCGTATCAAGCCGCAGGGGTATCTCTTGGAAAACGGTTGACCCGTCCTTCAACTGGTTTACAAAACTACGGGGCCTGATTCCGGGAAGAGCTCCCGTGATAACCGGTTGCCGACTGTTCATATTCTCAATCTGAAAAGACTCATCACCGTTAAAAAATCCGCTGATCTGCTGATCCTGAGGTGCCAGATTATAAAAAGACCAGTCAATATCAGCCGGATGCCCGGGAAACCTCTGCATCAGCCATGCGCCATCATAGGTACCGGCCTTACTGGCTCGTTGCTGCCACATCGGATCTATCGGGCCGAACCCAACCGGCTCTGGAGTATCGGAGGGCACAGCAATCAGAAACCTCGGGTCTTCGAGATTCGGTAGAAAAAAAGGTTCATTCGGCTTGACATTATCCTGTTTGAAAAAACCTTTGCCCAGAGGATTTTTCTCAAAACCACTGCCGCCGAAACTGTTCACGTAGGAAATTGGCAGCGAGACCACCTGCCGGGGCGTGGTAATATCCCACATGCTCGTGCCGGGCCTTTTCCACTGCCGATCACCGAACACCGCTATCTCTTTTTGTACAGTACCAAGTTGTACCATAACCCTTCCGACCGAGACCGGTTCACTATTCCTCGAGAAGAACGACCCAGCCAATAACAGCTCTCCATGTACTTTAGGCATGCCATTGTCAAATACCGTTTCTTCACCCAACTCTTCCGCTACGATATTCCATCCATCAATTTCAGGAATAATCTTCGAACTTGTCCCTGAGAACTGAAAAAACGAAAGCAATGTCGTAACGAAGTTATGCCTTCCACTATCAGGGAATGTCTTAAACAATATCCCCTGTTTGAGTGATTTTATTATCTTCATTTTCCGATATCGACCAAAACCGGTTCTAATTCAGGATTTTAATTTTGGAGAGATTCATATAGACGGCATCACCACATTTCAGTTTCCCCTTTTTCATTACGAACGCATCCTGAGAAATATTCAGATCCGTGAACCCCAATTTTATTGCGGCAATCTCGATCCCTAGCGATGCTTTCAGCTCGAGCTTTATCCCGATATAATTTTCGAACGCCGCCGCAAATTTATGGTCTTGGTATGCTCCCTGATACGTACTGATATAGTTCCCGGTTTTGATTTCGTCCTGCGCTACCTTATGGATCGATGTCTCCGAGGTAATAGTTCTCGTCTGGGTTCCATCTACCGTAATTGTTCTGTTACCAGTTACCGTGTGGGATTCTGTCAATGTTTGTGTTGTCAGCGTCGCATCAACCGTTACATTCCGATTGCCGTGAACCGTCGTGGCCTCATTGCCATGCACTGTTGATTCTTTCGTCCCGTGAACCGTATGGTTCTGTCCGTCATAAATCGTCGTGGTATCGCCTCCGGTGCTCACCTGCATGACGCGACCGCCCTTGATATATGATTCCTGGCGGAAATCAATAAAATTTTTTTCCTTTCCCTTTACTGTCTTCTTTCTGTCTTTACTGACCATGATCGTTTCCTCACCGGTAATTGTCTCCTTATTGTCCTTGTCGACAGACAATTCCCGATTCCCTTGCACAATCACATGCTCATCCGCTTCGGTGAAAATCATCACCCCGGTATTTCCTCCCGGATTTGGTGCACCCAATCGAAACGATGACTTGGCGGTAGGTGAATACAGCTTCAGCAACTGTCCGCCGTCTTGATCTTCGGTATGGATTTGGTTTCCACCGCCGGTTCTGATCATTGTCTTCGTCTGAGTTTCGGACGTAATCGGGCTCATCGTTTCAGGATTCGGCACCGACCCGGCAATGATCGGTCGGTCCGGGTCACCGTCGACAAAGGTGAGCAGCACTTCAGTGCCCCGGTGCAGTGGAAAGTGCATGCCATAATCGGCGCCGGCATAGGGCTGGGCCATGCGCACCCAGCGGGAAGCCTTGCCGTCGCCGGCATCACTCTGGTCGAAGGGAAGTCTGATCTTGTAGCGCCCTTCTTCGTCGATTTCGGCATACTGGCCGTCACCGGCGGCATCGACCTTGGCGTTGAGCGTGCCGTCCATGCGTGGTTTTATGGTCTTTCGTTCCGGACGAAACTGGATGGTCTCCGGGATACAGGCAAAACGGTTGTGATAGGCCGGCCCTTCGAGCTCGGTGATCCGCGACGTGCCGGCGGACATTGCCAGATAGTCGGCCTGGACACCCAGATGAGTGATCTCGGTCACCAGGTAGCGCTGGTTATAGCTGTCGCGGTAATGCTCGTCGAGTTCGAAGATATAACCGGGAATAAGGGGCGATACGGTGCCGTCGCCATAGAAGACCACCTCACGGCAGAGCAGTTCCTCGGCCCTGATGGCGGCCAGCGCGTTTCCTTCCTCCGGGGTCTTGAAATGCTCACCGTAGATGTAGACATTCCCCCGGCCCTGGGGGTCCACATCCGCCTCTCCTTTCAGATCGAGCGAGGGGCGGCGGTAATTGTAATCTTTGAGGATGACCTTTTTCGGCAGGATCTGCTGGCGGCAGGTAAACTCCTTGACCTGCTCGAACACCGACGGCGTCGCCTCGCCCGGCGGGGAGTAGAGCACCGCATCGCCGGCGATCGGCTGATGGGCCGTCGAGCTGTCGGTGATGACCAGCTTCTCGGTATCACCGCTCTGGTCGAAGAAGTAATAGATCCCTTCTCGTTCCATCCATCGAGAGATAAAATCAAAATCGGTCTCGTTGTACTGGCAGATGTATTCCCAGGGCTGGTAGCTCGAGGTGAGTCGCAGTTCGTAATCATCGGAGGTCAAACCGACCTGGGTCAGGATCTCCTCGATGATGTCCGGCACACTTTTATCCAGGAACAGCATGTTCTCATGGTACTGGTCGGCCATCCAGAGCCGTGGCACCAGGCGCAAGCGGTAAAAGATATAGTCGTCGTATTCCTGCAGCTGCTCGAATACCGCGGGGATGCCGTGGATCTTTCGCTCATCACCGCTCTCGGGAATGATACTCAGCGTGGCCGGGCTCTGCAGTACCGCCTTCAGATCGATTTCCGGGTCTTCGGCATACAGCATGATTTCAAAATCGTAGAGCATAGAAATACCCTCCGTGCCTTTCAGTTCGGCAACGGTGAAGGTATCCTCGGCAAGGGCCTGGGAAACGAAAGAAAATCTGAAATCTTCTTCGCGTGGCATAGCTACTCTCCTGAGAATTCAATGCTGAAGCTGCCGTCATCGGCAACCGTGAGCCTCAGTTCCGACGGCAGAGCGGCCCCCGACATGCGGCTCAGTATCTCCCGTGAGATCCGGGGCAGCACCGTGCCGTTCATGATGTGGTCGATGTTGCGGGCCCCGGTTTCCACCTCGGTGCAGCGGGCGGCGATAGCGCCCACCACCTCGTCGCTGTAGCGGAAATGCAGTTTGTGCGTTTCCAGCATTCGGCGGGCCAGCTTATCGAGCTTGAGCACCACGATGTCCTTGAGGATATTCTGGGGCAAGATGGTGTACGGCACGATGGTCATCCGGGCCAGCAGGGCCGGTTTGAAGTGGTTGCTCAAGATCGGCCTGATGGCGTTCAGCAGGGCTTCTTCGGGTATCTCGCCTTCGCCGGTCATTTCGGTGATCACATCGGTGGCAAGATTGCTGGTCAGGAAAATAACGGTGTTCTTGAAGTCGATGACTCTCCCCTCACCGTCTGACAGAACGCCCTTGTCGAATACCTGATAGAAGAGGTTCATCACTTCGAGGTTGGCTTTTTCCACCTCGTCTAGCAACACCACCGAATAGGGGCGCTGACGCACCGCCTC
>NPIE01004920.1_pt1 | contig 32468 bp, 28 predicted proteins | sample 8637661 | NCBI WGS metagenome assembly NPIE01 (sample SAMN07420842, study PRJNA396082) | bioreactor metagenome | isolation source: sample BA12 brine-fed electro-methanogenic bioreactor BA | place: Japan: Kochi | collected 2016-12-09 | reverse complement strand
TGCCACCAAGTTTTCCGCTGAGCCCAATTCATCCATCTCAAAATTATTTCTTTAAAGAAGACTTGACTCCGTACCATACTACGGGTATTATATTTATTATCAGAAAAAATAGGTGTTGAGATGTCGGAATATAAAGTAGGCGAAATAGCCGAAATTGTGGGTGTGAATGTTGAAACACTCCGCTATTACGAAAAAATAAAACTTATGCCTAATCCAAAACGTAAAGAATTTTCAAGTTATAGAATTTACAATGATAATGATCTGGCAAGACTAAAATTTATCAAACGAGCAAAAGAACTCGGTTTTACTTTAAAGGAAATTAAAGAACTGTTGGACTTAAAAATTGAATCGACTGCAACTTGCGGGGACATTAAACATTTAGCTGAACACAAGTTGACTGATATAGAAAATAGAATCAAAGATTTGCTGAAGATAAAAAAGGTATTAACGAAACTCGTTCATCAATGCATTCATGAAGAAGTATCTACAGAAGAGTGTCCTATTCTGGAAGTAATTGATTATAAAATTAACAATGGGAACAAACAATGAAAACAAATAAATTATTTCAGAACAGCGCAATTGTTACAGCGGTATTGGCATCGTTGTGCTGTATAACTCCCGTACTAGCGGTGCTTGGCGGGATAAGCGGAATTGCAACAACCTTCGATTTTTTAGAACCGCTTCGCCCTTATTTTATCGCTTTTACAGCAATTATTTTAGGCTATGCTTTTTACAATGCTTATAAGCCCAAAAAGGAAACAGATATAGAATGCGCCTGCGAGGAAGAAGATGAACACGGCGCCAATAAAACAAAATTTATTAATTCTAAAGCATTTCTTTGGACGGTTGCAATTGCAGCCACACTTATGATTACATTTCCATACTACTCACAAGTGTTGTTTCCTGTGGCCGAAGCTTCATCGACAAATATCAGCAGTGCAAATCTGATTAAAGCGGAAATGGAAATTGAAGGAATGACCTGCACGTCTTGTGAACACTCTGTTAACTATGCTCTTAAGTCTGAAGAGGGCGTTATCAACGCTACATCATCTTATGAAACCGGTGTTGCAAAAGTTGAATACGATAAAACAAAAATAAACCCGGATCAACTGAAAAAAGCTGTGGAAGAAAAAGTAGGGTATAAGGTGAAGAACGTGGAATCGATTAAAGATAGTGAAAACGAATAATCAGTATTTGCAATAGCTGGATGATGGAATATTGGAATGGTGGAAAGTTGGAAATGTTTATTTATCAAATCAAAAAAAATCATTTTTTCCAGTATTCCATCATTTCATTCTTCCTATACCTTCGTGTAATACTATTAAATAAGGAACAATAAAAAATGGCTATACAAACATTAAAATTAGAAATCAGCGGAATGACATGCGATCATTGCGCAAAAACAATTGAGAAAAAAGTTTCGGATCTCGATGGTTTAGTTTCCAAAGCTGTAAGCTATCCGGAGAAAAATGGAGAATTTCAGTTTGATGATGAAAAAATTTCAAAAAATAAAATTATTGAGGCTATTAATTCAACAAGGCAGTACAAGGTTGTAAAGGAAATTAGTGGTTCGGATTACAATGCAGAGAAATATGATTTAATAATAATCGGCGGCGGTTCTGCTGCTTTTGCCGCTGCAATTAAAGCAAGCGAACTTGGGAAAAAAGTATTGATGATAAACGATGGGCTGCCGATTGGCGGAACCTGCGTAAATGTAGGCTGCGTTCCATCTAAAACTTTAATACGGAATGCAGAGCAATTTCATATTGCAAATCATCCCAACTTCAGCGGGATTAAACCTGGCAAGACCGAAATTAACTTTAAGGAAGTGATTCGACAAAAAACCGAACTAGTAGAAGAACTAAGACAGATTAAATATGTCGACGTACTTAAAGATGACGCAAACGTTACTATATTAAAAGGATACGCAAAGATTGTTGATAAAAACACAATTGAAGCAGACGGTAAAAAATATTCGGCGGAAAAATTATTGATTGCAACCGGCTCTACCACTTATGTGCCTGATATTTCCGGTTTACAAAATGTTAATTATTTAACAAACGATACACTTTATGAATTAGATGAACTGCCGGAACAATTAATTATAATCGGCGGAAGATACATCGCTCTTGAAAATGCTCAAATGTTTGCCCGACTTGGTTCTAAGGTTACAATTCTTCAAAGATCAAACAGAATTCTCCCCGATGAAATGCCCGATGTTACCGAAACTTTAAAAGAATATTTGGAAGAGGAGAATATTGAGATAAAAACCGGTGTAAAAATTAAATCCGTTGTCCGAAGGACTCCTATCGGAGAAAATAAAAACGATAAAATAGTGGTAAACGCATCGGTAAAAGAAAAGGACGAAATAATCGAAGGGACACACCTTTTTGTTGCAACCGGAAGAAAAGGCAACACAAAAGGATTCGGATTAGAAGAGTTGGGAATTGAAATTCATAAAAACAATTTCATCAAGACTGATGAATTTCTTCAAACTTCCGTTCCCAATATTTATGCAGCCGGCGATGTAACCGGAGAATTTTTATTCGTTTATTCAGCTGCTTACGAAGGTTCACTTGCTGTTGAGAACATGTTCAACGAGCAACCTAAGAAAAAAGATTATTCTGTTTTTCCGTGGGTAATTTTCACAGACCCTCAAGTTGCCGGAGTCGGAATGGACGAAAACCAAGCCTATGAAAATAAAATAGATTATGATGTATCAACAATTTGGCTTAAAGATGTTCCGCGTTCTATTGCTGCAAGGAATACAAAAGGATTTATCAAGCTCATCCGGGATAAGGAAACCGATAAGATAATCGGCGCAAGAATCTTAGCTTCGGAAGGTTCGGAATTATTGATGGAAATTTCTTTGGCAATTAAATACGGAATTACAGTTAAAGAGTTGAAACAAGTGTTTCATCCATATCTTACTTTATCAGAAGGGGTAAAACTGGCAGCAATCAGTTTTGATAAGGATGTAAAAAAACTTAGCTGCTGTGCGGTTTAGAAATAAAGGAGAAAAAATGAGAAAATTACTTATAGTTACGGTAATTGCTTTATCACTATTCAGCGCTTGTTCAAAGGAAAATGAAAAAACTGTTAATGATAAAACTTCTGAAAAGAAAACCGTAGCTGAAGAACATAAAAGTATAAAAGTTGGAAAAGGTCCGGATGCTTTGTTTCTGCACCCGTATGAAAAAACGCTTTATGTGGCAAATGTAGAAGATAATTTTATTTCTATCATAAGCACAGAAAGCGAGAAAGTTAATGGGAAAATCGAAGGAATAAAATATCCGTGGGGTTTTACGAGATTAGGTGAATCAAATCTTGTTGCAGTCAGCGGTTACGACAAACAGTTGGTGATAATAGACTTTTCAAAAAATAAAATTGTTAAAGAGAAAAACTTTACTTCTAATTTGGGCGGAATTACTTCAACAAAAGACGGAAAATTTATTTTTGTTATTGAAACAAATAAAAACTCTGCGCTTAAACTCGATGCAAGCACATTAAAAATAATCGATAGTTATGAAACCGGAAACGCTCCGGATGGAATTGGAATTTCCAAAGACGATAAAAAAATCTATACTACAAACACAAAAGATGGAACTATTTCTGTTATTAATACACTAAATAAAAATTCAAAAGTGCTTGAGGTTGGCGGAAAACCGGAGCTTATACATTCTAATAAAGATAATTCAGTTTTATTTATAAGCAATTTTAAGTTGAATAAAATCCACATAATAGATACCGAAACGGATAAAATTATTCACGAAATAACCGAATTAGATTCACCCGAAGAAGCTGTGCTATCAAAATCCGGGGAAATACTTTACGTTGTGAACTTTGCCGGCAAAAAAGTTTTTCTAACCTGTGGCTAAAGCCTAATTAGTTTTTTTAGTCTTACACCGTTCACTAAAGTGAACGGTAATTGATTTTTTGTTTTTATTTTACTCCATCAATTGCCGTCTGCTTCAGCAGACGGTGAGAGAGCATCACTTACCGTCGGTTTCAACCGACGGATAAAAAGTTTTTCTATCCTGTGGCTAAAGCCTAATTAGTTTTTTAGTCTTACACCGTTCACTAAAATGAACGGTAAGTGATTTTTAATTTATTCTATCACTTACCGTCTGCTTTTCTCATAGGGATGGCTATGCCAAGCAGACGGATAAAAAGAGAAAAAACAGAATTGGGACTTTAGTCCCATGGTTTTAATAAAGAAATAAACTAAACTGCTGTGTGGTTTAGGTTTATTACCTTAGCAAGGCTGTCAGTCACGGGGCAGATTATTCCACACCTCAAAAAGTGATTTAGCGTTTTACAAAATAGGCAAAAAATTAGACTTTAGCGTTTTGTTAAATCGTTCTGTTTTTCTTTCTATAGGATTCTTCTTTGATAACTATTTGATGAGCATTATGAGCTAATCTATCTAAAATAGCATTTGCCATAATAGGATCGGGAAAAATATTAATCCAATCTTCAATTGTCCTATTCGAAGTTATTATAATCGATTTTTTCAAATATTTAGCATCGATGATAGTGTAAAGAAGTTCGGCTTCTTGCTGATTTATTTTCTTGAAAGCAAAATCATCAATAATAAGCAGATCGGTATTTATAAGTGATTTCAAGATAGAACCAAGTTTATTATTCATATCGGCATTAATTAGTTGAGAAAAAAGCAAGCTAAACTTATAAAACTCTACCTTCATAAATTTTCTGCAAGCTGCTTGAGCGATAGCTTGTGCAAGATGAGTTCCGCAACTTTACAAGCAATAGTAGAAATATTTATCCATCTTCTCATAAACAATACACAGCAATCTACAAAGGCTACCCAATATTTGATATGCGTAATCTTGTAATTTCAGGCGTGCGTGAAGGTAAGACTTATTATATTAAGTTAGATTGGAATGAACATCCCAATTCTTCTGTAACTAAATATCACATCTATCGCTATACCAAATACGGCTCAGAGACAACAAACCCGGTTCTCGTTGCAACAAGAAACAGAGGTACTACAACTTTCACTGATTATGCTTTTACTTATGCTCCCACTACCGGTGAATATCAAGTCTATTATGATGTGAAAGCTTATTTCTCACCAGACGGAACGATTTCTCCGGACAATTATGAGATGGTACGAGGAAATGATAATCAAATTGAAAAGAGCGGTAATGAAACAGAAGAAGAACTAATAAAAGAATATGCAATAAGCAATTATTCCAACCCATTCAACCCCACCACAACAATAAGATACCAACTACCCAAAGCCGGACATGTTCAAATAAAAGTCTACGATGCAATAGGCAAAGAAGTAACAACGTTGGTAAATGAACATTTAGAAAGCGGCAGATATGAAGCACGATTTGGAGAAAACAATTTACCGAGCGGAATGTATATCTATACAATAAAAGTTAATGACTATTTTGCTTCGAAGAAGATGTTGTTGATCAAATAATTTAACGAATTGCCGAATTCAAAATTTCACACAAACCTCGAAGGTCACTTGCTTCGCGACCTTCAATGTTAAAGAACCATCATCGTTATAAAGCGGTATGTTAGATTCAATTAGCCCAAGAGCCTCCAAAATAAACTCAAAAAATATCATTGTTCCATTCCCTAAACCTGCTCCAGTGAGCTATTATGGTTTGGCAGCCTTCAGTGACAGCTACGTTGTCCATAAAGTACTTTTTTATTTCACTTTTATCGGCACCGGTATTAATGAATTCAAGCCAATTGACACATTTTTGAGCCATTTCATAATTGATTTTAAATTCGACCTATGCGTGCAAAGTTATTGCAAATAATAAAATGATAAAAAAACCCTTTTTCATTCTTCCTTCCAATCTTTTATTACGGGTTTAGACGAATCTCAATTATAAATGTTCTTAAGTTGATAATGTTTGCAATTTTTTGTGATGGAATGTATAAATACCATGGAGTTTTACTTATTTTTATATAATGAATAAAAAGAAAGATTTTCAAACCGGCAATATAATTACAATAAGTATTGCTCACTTAGTTCACGATACTTACTCATCATTCTTAGCTCCGCTTCTTCCTTTGCTTATTGAAAAGTTTTCTATCTCTTACTCTTTAGCAGGTTTGTTTACTGTTTTTCAGAGACTGCCTTCATTATTAAATCCCATAATCGGTTTACTTGCCGATAAGCTTGCCGTCAGATATTTTCTAATTGCTGCACCGGCAATAACTTCAATATCTATGAGTTTGCTTGGTGCGGCACCGAGTTATTATGCTGCCGCTGTTTTGCTGTTAATAGCCGGTTTGGGCTCTGCACTCTTTCATACTCCAGCTCCCGTTATGGTTAGGCGTATTTCGGGGACTAAAATAGGCAGAGGAATGAGTGTGTTTATGTTTGCTGCCGAGTTTGCACGAACTCTCGGTCCGCTGCTTGCACTTGGCGCCGTATCATACTGGAGTCTTGAAGAGACTTACAAACTTATTCCCATAGGTTTGGGTGCTTCGGTTGTCTTGTTTGTTAAGTTCCGTAAAATAAAAATCTCGGATGAGTTCAAAGATAAAAAAGAAAAAGCCGCAATCGGGAAAACATTAAAAAACTATACCCGTACATTAATTTCCTTAGGCGGAACTATTTTTTTCATAAACATGCTGAAGTCTTCTCTAACCGCTTTTCTTCCCACTTACTTAATCGTAAAAGGAGAATCTTTATGGATTGCCGGTGCCTCGTTTTCAATCCTGCAGTTTGCAGGCGCCGTCGGTACACTTTCCTCGGGTACAATTTCGGATAAATTCGGAAGAAGAAACACATTGCTCACAATAGCACTGCTGCTGCCTGTTTTTATGTGGTTTTTTATTTTGCTTGGTGATTTTTTTATGATACCTATTCTTATTTTTATGGGATTCTTTTTGTTTGCTTCAAATCCCGTTATGCTTGCGGTTATTAATGAAGTTAAATCTGAAAGACCGGCATTTATTAACGGTGTTTATATGACGATCAATTTCGGAATTAGTGCGGCTACGGTAACTTTTGTCGGGGTGATTGGAGATCTTATAGGCTTAGATACGATGTATAAAGTTGTTTCATTTTCTCCGTTGTTGGCAGTTCCTTTTATTATGTCGCTATATAAAAATAAAGATAAATAATTATGAACAGATTAAAACAATTTATCCGTACAACGTTTGTGGGTGGATTTTTAATCGTACTGCCGATTGTAATTCTTTTAATCGTTCTTAATTGGCTTTTTGCCACGTTAACGGATTACATTAGACCAATTACAAACATTCTTATTCAAACTGCGCGTGTGAATGAGTTTATTGCCTCTTTTTTGGCTGTTGTATTTATTGTACTGGTTTTCTTCTTGGTCGGACTTCTTGTAAAGACCGAAATCGGGAAAGTTTCTTTTCAAGCTTTTGAAGACAAGTTTCTTGCAAAGATTTTCGGTTATAGAATTATAAAAGAAACAGTATTACAAATTTTTGGTGAAGAGAAAAAAGTTTTTAGAGCAGTAGCGTTAGTAAAGTTATTCGGTAATGATACATTAATGACTGCATTTGTAACCGATGAACACTCCGATGGAAGTTATACTGTATTCATTCCTTCAGGTCCCGCACCAACTGCCGGTTTTGTTTATCACGTGCAAAAAGAACAAATAACAATTATTGATATTCCGGTTGATCAAGCATTACGTACCATACTAAGTTTAGGAGCCGGTTCAAAAAAATTGATTGAACAATATAACTCGTTGAAGAAATGATACCGGAACTTGAAAAACAAAAGGAATTGCTGAAAGAATTAAACACCTATAAAATGCCGTTCGGTAAATATGCCGAAAGAAAGTTGATTACTCTTCCTTCATATTATTTAGAATGGTTTGAAAGAAAAGGTTTCCCCGAAGGGAAGCTCGGACAGATGCTGAGACTTCTTTATGAAATAAAACTTAACGGCTTGGAAGATATCGTAAAAAAAATAAAATAATAAACACTGCGCCTCTCTGCGGTTGATTATTAGTTATTCATTAACCGCCAAGGCGCTGAGGCGCAAAGGATAAAACATGAAAAAAATATTGGCAGTCATTTTATTCGTAATCTCGCTTAATGCACAATCAATAACTTTTAAGTTAATTGAAACAAGCGATGTTCACGGACAGTTATTTCCGTACGATTTTATTAATGATAAACAGGCTAAAAATTCTTTGGCCCAAATTTATACTTATGTAAAACAAGAAAGAGCCAATGATAATCAACACGTTATTCTGTTTGATAACGGTGATATACTGCAGGGTCAGCCGATTGTTTATTATTACAATTTTGAACGCCCCGATACAACTCACATTCTCGCAAACATGATGAACTTTATGCAATACGATGCAGCAACAATCGGGAATCACGATATTGAAGCCGGGCATCCGGTGTATGATAAACTTGTTGATGAGTTTAATTTCCCGTGGATGGCTGCTAATGCAGTGAATGAAAAATCCGGTGAACCTTATTTCAAACCATATACCGTAATAGAAAAAGAAGGAATTAAAATAGCTGTGCTGGGATTAATCACCCCGCACATTCCGCATTGGCTGCCGAGAAAAATTTGGGAAGGTATTTATTTCGAAGATATGATTGAATCGGCACAGAAATGGGTTGATGTAATTAAAGAAAAAGAAAGTCCCGATTTACTTGTAGGCTTGTTTCACGCAGGTATAGATTATACTTACGGGAACGCATCTGCTGATACATATAAAAATGAAAACGCTTCACAGCTTGTTGCCGAACGTGTTGAGGGATTTGATATTGTTTTTGTGGGACATGATCACCAAGGCTGGAATAAACTCGTAAAAAATAATTTCAATGATGTTGTTTTAATTCTTGGAACGAAAGGATATTCAGCATCAATTGCAGAAGCAACCGTGAACTTCAGCTATGATGTAAACTCACATAGCTGGCACTCAACTGTGATGGGGAATATTATTGAAACATCAACTCTCAAGCCGGATGAAGAGTTCATTCATAAATTTGATTATGCTTATAAACAGACAAAAAAATACGTCTCCAAACCAATCGGTGAATTGACCGAAACTATTTCGGCAAAGAATGCGATTTTTGGTGATGCGGCATTCAGCGATTTGATACATAATATTCAATTGGATTTAACCGGTGCCGATGTTTCTTTTACCGCCCCTCTTTCACTCGGTGCGGATTTAGAAAAGGGTACCATTTACATTCGGGACATGTTCGATCTTTACAAATACGAAAATCTTCTTTACACGATGGAATTATCCGGTAAAGAAATTAAAGACTACTTAGAGTATTCTTATTCGCTTTGGTTTAATGAAATGAAAAGCAAAGATGATCACCTGTTATTGTTCGAAAAAGACGAGGAAGGAAATCTCATTTGGTCTGAAAGAAGTAAAACACCGATGTTAAAAAACAGGTACTACAATTTTGATTCAGCCGAGGGAATTGAATACCTTGTAGATATTTCCAAACCGGTTGGGGAAAGAGTTGTTATTAGTGGTTTCACAGACGGAAGTGAGTTTGATCTAAACACAACATATAAAGTTGCAGTTAACTCTTATCGCGGCAACGGGGGCGGCGGACATTTAACAAAGGGTGCCGGCATCTCGCACGATGAATTATCAAACAGAGTTATAACTTCCACCGAAAAAGATCTTCGTTATTATTTAATTAAATGGATTGAAAAACAGAAAAAAGTAAATGTTGAAACAACAAACAACTGGCATGTAATTCCAAACGATTGGTACGAAGCCGCGAAAGAGAGTGACAAAGAAATTTTGTTTAAGTAATCACTTTTATTTAATTGATTGCTTTTTGTTTATATACTTTTGAAAAATATACAAAAGCCAAACTCAATAGGCTAAAGAAGAATGTTGCAATCCAAAGAATACGGGGACTGAAAGCATCATAAATTAAAGTCCCGATATAAGGTGCCAACATAAACGATAAACTAAATACCATTTGATAAAATCCCATATATTCTCCGCGCCTTTTGGGAGGCGCTATTTCGGAAGCCATTGCAGCGGCACCCGGGAAAAAAATCATTTCACCGAATGTCCATACAACAATTGAAGTAACTAGCAATAAAAATGAATCGGCAAAAGCCAAAGCGCCGAATCCGATTCCGGTTAACAATGCCCCGAGATAAAGAGAGTTTTCATCCTTCCAATTCGTCATAGATGCATTCAGCGGAAGTTCAATTAAAATAATCAGCACTGTGTTTACTGCTATAAGCATACCGAATGTTGAATTTGAAAATCCCAAATTTTCAACGACAAAAAGAGGAAGAGTTGACATCGACTGCATGTAAACTATTGATATCGGCAGCGAGGCAAGAAGAAAAAACAAAAACGGTTTGTCTGCCAATGCAGAAAAGAATGTTGACTTTAACTCCGGCTGAGTTTCTGTTTCTATGGTTTCACTCTTACTAATATCCCACTTAACGGCAACCAAAAATATTCCGGCGCTCAAACACGTTCCGGCATCAACATAAAAAAGCAGATCATAACTTATCTCGCTTAACATTCCGCCAAGCACCGGACCAATGCTCATTCCCAGGTTTATAGCCAGTCTGTATAATGCAAAAGCAGTTTTACGCTGCTTTGATGTACTCTCGTTTGATATAAAAGATAAACTGGCAGGGCGGAATGCTTCGTTTACAATTGCCCACAAAAAACTTAGCAGAAGAATAAAATAATAATTACTTATAAACGAGAAGACAAAAAGAAAAACCGCAGAACCGAATAATGAAATCTTCATCAACAAAAGCTCACCGATTTTGTCACCTAGTCTGCCGACAAACGGTGCCGATACAAAAGCGCCGAGACCATAAACAGCAACTACAAGTCCGGCACTGGTTGGTTCCTCTCCCAAACCTTGAGAAACATAAAGGGTTAAGAAGACAATCACCATTGTACCGCTTCTGTTTATAAGCGATGCAATGGAAATTAACCAAATATTTTTCGGCAGCCCTTTTATGCCTTTCCAGGGATTCATTTAATCACTTTTTAAAAGGGAAAAAACAAATATGTAATAAAGGAGTGAAAAAGGGAAATGTATAACGCAAAAGTTTCATGTAATTATTTCCTCTCTATAAGTTTATTTAATACTCAGAACCAAAATATAAATTAGAAATAAGATATTTGAACGGCACAATACTTGCGGCTTCGTGTTTTAGTTTATCAACATTTCATATTTCATTTTATTGAAAATTATTGGAGAATGAATGTTAAAAATTTTGTAATCAGACTTGCAAATGCAGTAGGCTGAATCGGAAAGAAATTCCTTATTACCAGTACGAAAAAAGTCTCATGGGAAGCGTGAAACCGCAATTTGCAACCGTGAGCTTTAAAGTTACAAAAGGGGACTCGGTAAAGATTTTCTATGAAACCACACCACCCCAAGTAGGCTTAATTGAAAGAATTCCATTAGAATATTCACAAAGAGGTAATTATTATGATAGCTATACTAATGAAACAATTAGCTATACTTACCTAAATTTTGCCAAGTATTATGAATGTTTACGTTGGTATGGAACTGCGCTCGATGTTTATGCATTTGAATACCCGGTAGAAGACTGTTCTGATGCTCCGCAGTGTGATGTGAACAGTTCCTTCGAGCCACCGCAATTTATAGTAAAAGAAATAACCCCGGCAGATTATTCCAAACTTGATTTATGTGATAAACTAAGTAAAACAAGCGGGGTGGTTGACATAGGGGGATTTTTCTTTCCCTTATTTAATAAACCTGAATGGGAAATTATTAACGAATTGGTTGACGATTATAATCTTGATGTTTGCTATAATAGTTCAACAAACCAATGGCAATATAGCATTGATGACGGAACAATATTTTTAAATACGGTGTTGGGTGTTTGCGAACAAAATCTCGAGGGATTTGAAGTAATAAAAAGTTTTAATGACCTTTCAAGAATATCCGGAGATGATGTTTGTAAAGCTTTGGAAGATTTTGAGCTTCATTATGATTATTATGCATTAGGGCACGAAAGTTATAATTATGTTTTATACGATATCTTAGATTTACATGAGTCAATTCATAAAGAAAGATTTATAAGTTTGTTTAAACAAACTATGAATAGCATAAGTGAGGATAACTCCTTTAACATAGAAATACCTTTTAAGGATTTATTTACTTACATGCAATTACGATGTGAGGACAACCCGGATTATGTAACTACAAAAAATAAATGGAAGAATCTGTTTAATAAAATATTAGAAAGCTTTTTAAAAGAACTGGAAAGAAAATATATAAACCAAAAAAATGACCCTCAAAACGAGTATAAAACACATAATGATAATAGAATTGAGTACCTTATCAAGCAATATATAGAAGTACTAAAAGCTCAACATCCGGAATTAAATTGTAAATAAGAAGATGGAGATAAAATGAAATATCTAAAAAATTTTACATTCCTGTTACTTTATTGGTTGCTTTTTCTAAACAATATTTATTCTCAGCAAGGACTAACACAGGAAGAAAAACAGAGAGTAATTGATGCACTTAATAGCCCAAATTCTTTAGCAAGATTAGGAGCATTACATAGTATCAAAGAATATAAGATTGCTGAAGCAGAAGGCAGCTTAAAAGCAAAGATATGGAAAGATGATTTAGATATGCAAGCAGATTACTTGCACGCACTACAATCCATCAATCCTTCTGTCGCTTATCAATTTGCGTTAATGTTTATAGATACTATGGATATTAAATATGGTACAGATCTACGTATGGAGAGTCGGGTAAGAGCAATAGAAGTTTTATTTAAGAATGGAGATTATTCCAAAACCGATTTTGTGTTCCAATTGCTTGATAGAGATAAACCGAGAATTAACACAACTGCATTACGTCTGCTGAAAGAAATAATATTGCATGTTCCTCAATATGCCGAAAGGGCAAAAAGTGAATTAATAACTATAACACAAATCTCAACCAATTCAGATGATAGAATTCATGCCCTTTGGGATTTAGAAGAAATATACGGTGAAGAAATGTTCGATTTAATGGTAAAAATATTTACCGAAGATGAGCACCCTACCAACCGTATTATTGCATTAGAACATATGCTTGTAAAATACAAGAGACCCGAATTGGATGTTGTGTTAAGAAATAGGTTAATAGAAGAACCTGAAAGCGCATATAGACATGATATAGCAACACAATTGTTAAACTTATTTGGTACTCCGTCAGATTATCAATTTCTGAGAAATTACATATCCCAAGAACCCGATCAGACTATAAAAAATTTGTTGGCTTTTGATGTTGAGGATTTTATACCTCCTGAACCCGACAGCACCCTAACAGCTTCGGGAATGTTAGACAAGCTAATATCATATAACAACCAATGCTATAATTATAACTGGATAACCAATAAAGGTATTTATAACAGCTTGAATCAAAAACTTGAAAACGCTAAAAAGGATTTGGAAAAAGGAAATGACAAAGCAGCCAAGAATATTCTCGAAGCCTTCAGAAATGAAGTAGAAGCACAAAAAGAAAAACACATTACAATTGACGGATATAAATTCTTGTATTACTACAGCGGGTATATAATAGAAAGATTATAGAGATTAAATAATTTTTTGGTAGGTGAAAAATGGTTACAAAAATTTTAGTAACAATTATGCTGTTTACGAATTTAGTGCTTTCGCAAACAGTTTATGATATACCCTTTGCTTCTCAAGGTAATTCAATAGAATTAACAGTAGCTAATGTATCCGATACAAGAATGGAAAATGTAAAAGTAGAATTAACAGAAATTCCGGAGTGGATAAACTTTACAAAAACCAAAACCGATCTTGAAACAATAGAAGGAAACACAGAAAAAACGGCGTTGTTCACTTTTTCTTTGGGAAAAGAAGCTCCGGTTGGGAAAGAAACTGTGCTGAAATTTTTAGTAAGTGGAAACAACGAAAAAATCAGTGAAAAGGAAATAATGATAAGTGTACTTCCTCCGGATGACTTTGAATTGTTCCAAAATTATCCCAATCCCTTTAATCCAACAACAAAAATAAAATTTACTATACCAAACGTAGAGACGCCTTATAAGGCGTCTCTACAGACAAAGCTAATCATTTACGACATACTCGGAAGAGAAATAAAAACCCTCATTGATAAAACTATGCTGCCTGGTAAGTATGATATTGAATTCGACGGATCAGAATTGCCGAGTGGAATTTATTTCTATGTTTTGGAAACCGGCAAAGAAAGATTAAGAAGAAAAATGATTTTCCTAAAAGTAAATAGCATCAAATAGTTAATCCCGAATTTGCTCCTTCTGAAGCGCTTCGAAATATTTTCTAATCAACTCTTCATAATCTTTTTTATAACCTTCTTTAGAAGAGTTAAGCAATTCATCACGTAGTTTTTGTAATCCTTCTTCGGTGGAAAGCATTAACTCGGGAGGAGTTTCTCTTTGGAAATTTTGTCCCGCAAACGATTCTCTTTCTTTCTCATAATCTCTTTCATTAATTGAACGCTGTGCATCGAGAAGTTTTGAAAGTATATGTTCCTGCTTTTGAAGAAGTTCATCATCAACATTATTAGATCTAATATCGGCGACAACTTCCTCCATCTCTTTTAATATCTCTTCAAGATTGGAGCTTAGTTTTTTCGATTGACCGGACGATTTTGCTTCTTCATTTAATTGCTGTAATGATTTCTGAATCATTGCCTGTTCCTGTGCGAGTCTCTGCATTTGCGCCATTTGTTCTTGAGTCAATTTACCTTGATTCATCATCTGCGTCATTTGATTCAAACTCATTTGCTGTTTGCTCATCTGCTGAAGCTGCTGCATTAGCGACATCATACCGCCGCCAGAACCCTGACCGCTCATCATCATCTCGAGCGAATTCTTCATTAGCATTGCAGCTTCGTTCATATTTTTCATCGCACGTTCCTGTGCCTGCGATGCCCTGCCGGCATTGTTTTGCTGCATATCCATAATGGATTGACTCATCTCTCTTCTTGCCTGACCCAATGCTTTTCCCATCTCGGGAGTAATGCCGAAAGTTTTTTGAGACATTTCGGCTAAACGTCTTGTTACTTTATCTAAATTATTTTGAATCTCGCTTTGCTGCCGGGCATTTTCACGCATACTCGATGAACTTTGCTGCTGATTAGTTTGGTTTTTTAACTCTTCTTCTTCTTTTGAAAGTGTAAGTATATCATCAAGTGCTTTCATCATATCCGTCATTACTTTCATTTGACTTTGCATTCTCATATTAGCCTGCATACTCTGCATACTTTGCATTGCCGATTCCATATTTTTCATCATCTGCTGTTGAGTCTGCATTGCCGTATTTTTTTTGCTTTGCTGTATTTGCTGTGCTGCTTTTTGATTGAGTTCGGTGTTATTCTGTTCACTAAGTTTATTTGCCAGTTCTTGCGCTTCTTCTTTAGGCATATCATCAAACTCGCTCATTCTATCGCTTAACTCTTGCGTTTGCTTTTCAAGTTCTTCCAAATCTTTTTGCAGTGAGCTTTGTTCTTCCGTCAATTCGTCTCTTTGCTGATGGTCTGTAAGATCGCTTTTCTCTGTTTGCTCATTAAGTTCGCTGAGTTTTTCCTGTAAATCTTCAGTGCGTTTTAAAAGCTCATCCATCTTTTGTTCAATTTGAATTCGCTTGAGGAGATTTACTGTCCGTTCAATACTTTTTTTGAACATCTCTTCATTAAATTGAATATTCTCCATCTGGTTCTGAACTTGATCGCGCATCAGACTTTCCATCTGCTCACGCATTTTTTCAAAAGCTTTGCGCATTTCCTCACTGCTTAATTGATCCATAAGTTCCTGGAGTTCAAGATACTTTTGAAGTGTTTCTTCCGAGAGAAGATTATTTTCGGCAAGGTCTTTTCTCACCTCGTCAATTTGTTTTTGAATTTCATCTACTTTCTTTTCAAGATTTTCAAATTTTTGAAGAGCTTTTTCAATTTTTTCTTTTTCTTCCCAGGTAATTCTGCGTTCATCTTTTTTCAATTCATCGCTTATTTTTTGAAACTCTTCACCAAGTTGTTTTGCTTCTTCCAAAGTCTGTGTCAGTTCATTCTCCGCCTCGTTCTGTTTTTGATCGGCATTTGCAAACAATTCATTTAACGATGGAACTCTTATAGTATAAACTTTTGAACGAGTTTCTTTCGGACCGTTGATATTATCATTGTCCGCCGCCACAACATAATACGAAACTATGTCATCTTCCTTTAGGTTAAGAGGGGTTATATACCATGCATAATATACTTCCTGCTGTTTCTCCTTTTTGTTAATTGAAATCGGAAGTGTGGTTAGTTCATTCTTTTTTTTCTGCTCCGAAGTTGTTAATTGATACTGAAGTTTAAGTGAAGAGAACCCGTAATCATCTTCAATTTTTATCGTTAACGGAAGAACTGTTTCCAAGCCAAGTTCAATATTCTCACCGGGCTTTAAAATTTCAACTTGGGGATAAGCATCTTCTTTTAGATTAATTGAATAATTAATAGGATTTACATTCGAAACGTTTGCGGTATCAATAAGATGAAAGTAGTAATTGAAATTTTCCCGCACATAAATTTGTCCGTTTGCCTCAATTCCGCTAACTTCGAACTCGATTTTATCTTTTGGGGTAATAACTTGTTCAACAATACTTAACGGCTTTGTTGAAGTAATATTGTATTTAAGCATAGTCCCCGGCAAAACTTCGGCGCTTCCATTATCAACTTGAGTAGTTTGTGAAAGTCCGGTATATGCCGGCGGTGTTATCGTCATTTCAAGTTTTCTGATTATCGGTCTATCCATTACGTTAATGCTAAACACATCGGTTTTAATATCTTCTACGGAAGCAAAATAGTCGGTTGAGTTATTTAATGATTTCAATAAATAACTAAATGTGCCGGTAGAATCAGGAGCAAGATTAATTTGTTCGAAGGCAGCCTGTTCGGTAGAGCGTGTAAATAAATTTACCGAACTTGGAATATCTGTTTGAGAAATAATTTTTACGAGTACATTTTGACCTTTTGTTATGTCAACGTTTCCGGGCTCTACTTTTAAAACGTATTTGGGAGGTTCAACAAAGTCTTGGTTGTAGTTGATTAATCGATTGTAGGCGCTGTTTAAAAACGGAACAAACAAAATCAATATCAATGTGGTTAAAAGGGAACCCGATGCAATTCGTACTTTACTCCAATCTTGGAATTTTATACTATCGGCAAAATTAATATTCTCGGTTTTTTCATATACTTTTTTGAATGCCGCTTGAATCAATTCTTCGGAATAATTGGGAGAGTTTTCATTAACCAACTGGAGAGCATTTAATAAGTCATCTTTTATATAGGGATAATGCCCGCCGACGAGCTTTGCAATTTTATTTATGCTAAAATTCGAAAACGGCTTTGAGTTTTTTAAAATAGGCAATACAACAATTACGAAAAAATAACCTGCTGCAAAAAGTAAAAAGACGAAGAATATAACGGTTCTGATTTCGCTGCCAAGTTTGAAAACTGCTTCAATTAAAAGCAGTCCGGCTACTGAAACAGAAAAATAAAAAATAAATTTTAACAAACCCGATAGCGAAACCAGTATGTTTATTTTTTTGTTGGTTCGTTCGAGTCTGCCGATAATATTTTGATAATAATTTTTCATTAATTCGATAAAGCCCAAACAATAATGTTAGTTCCGAATTTCAAAGCCTCTTCGCGTTTTTCGGGGGGATCGTTGTGAACTCTTTCGTCAGCCCAGCCGTCGCTCGGATTGCTTTCGTAAGTGTAATAAACGGCAAGCCTTTCGTCAATGAAAATCCCGAAGCCCTGCGGCGGTTTATTATCGTGTTCGTGTGTTTTAGGTGGTCCATAATTGAATTCGAACAAACAGTTATAAATCCCGTAATCAAAAGGAATTTCAACTAATTCTTTATCGGGGAAAACTTTTTTTATCTCCCGCCTGAACGCATTATCAAGTCCGTAATCATCATCAACATAAAGGAAGCCGCCGTTGGTTAGGAATCTTCTTAGTCTCTCCGCTTCGTCCGATGAAAAAACAATATTACCGTGACCTGTTAAAAAAAGAAACGGGTAAGAAAATATTTCGTCACTGTTCAGTTCAACAAATTTGTAAACCGGATTTGTCTTAATGTTTGTATGCTTTGCAACATAGTTGAGCAAATTAACTTCAGCCGAAGGATCATTGTACCAATCTCCGCCGCCGCTATATTTCAACCGCCCAATTTGGAAACCGGTTTTAGCCTGTCCGAATAGAGTTGCAGCAATAATTAAGTAAAAAATGAATTTCTTCATAGACGAATTTAATTAAAAGAGAATAGAATAAAGAATTATACAATCCTTGCGGGGAATCGTTTCTAATTTGCGGATGGTAAAGTAACTTTAAATGTTGTTCCTTCCCCCTCTTTGCTTTTAACTTCAATTTTACCGTTGTTTTTATCAATAAATTCTTTGGAGAGAATAAGTCCCAAACCGGTACCTTTTTCGTTTTCAGTGCCTACTTTTTTGACTTCCCTGCCGAGTTTAAATAAATTATCAATTTCGTTTTCAGGAATTCCAATACCGTTATCGCTGACAGATAATTGAACGCTGTCGTTTTGTTTTGATGTCGTAATTTCCACCGTTCCGTTCCTATTAGTAAACTTAATTGAGTTGTTTATCAAGTTGCGGGTTACCGATTCAATCATATTTTTATCACCATAAACAAAAGCTTCACTTTCGAGATTAACATTAAACGTAATTTCCTTTAATTCGGCTGCCTTTCGGTAAAGATTAACATTTTGAGTAACAACTTCGTTCAAATCAAATTTTACCGGTTCAAAAATATGTTTGCCAAGTTGAGATGAAGACCACTCTAATAAATTTTCCAAGAGAAGATATACGTTGCGGGCATTGTTGTTAACTTCTTTGCTGAGACGTTTTATTTCGTCTTGAGAAAGTTCACTCGTATCTTCGGCAAGCAATTCGGTTATACCCAGCAAAGAATTAAAAGGACCTCTTAAATCGTGTGCAATAATTGAAAAGAACAAGTCTTTTGTTTCATTCAACTCCTTCAATTCTTTTTCGGATTGAAGAAGTTTGTTGTTCATAATTTTTCTTTCAACAAATCTGCGGTAATAAACAACCGCAAATACAAGAAGCATCATCGAAATTATAACAAGCAAATACGTTAATGTCTCTTGTCTTTTTAATTCAGCCTCTTTCAGCTCGGCATTTTTTGTAAGAAGTTCAATTTCTTTTTCTTTCTGAAATGTTTCGTATTCAGCCAACGTTCTCGCTAATTCCTCGCTCGATTTCTCATTAACCAAGCTGTCTTTTATTTCTTCATATTGAATAAAATTTTCTAATGCTGCTTTATAATTACCAACTGATTTGTAGGACAAGTATAAATTTTCATAACCGCGTTCAATTTCTTTGCCTGCAAATACTGTCTCTGCTAAATTAATTGCTCTTTTTGCTTTTGAGATTGCTTCGGAAAATTTATTGAGTTTAATTAAAACCGATGCTTGATTATTAAGAGAGATTGACAGCTTGTGTGAATCGTTAAGCTTTTCCAAAAGACTAAAAGATTGATTGTAATAATCAGCTGCGAGATTATAGTTCTTAAGACCGTAATAACATTCACCAATGTTATTCAAAGCCACGGCAATTCCTTCTTCATTTGAGATTTCTTTACTTTTTTGTAAAGCCTGCTCGTAATATTCTATAGCCTTGGTATACTCTTTGCGCGCCTTATAAACCTCTCCTAAATTATTATCGGCATTAGCAATTAGATAAGCGTTCCCGGTCTTTTCAAAAATCGATAATGCTTCCGTATAATATTCAACCGGCTTATCATAATTGCCTAAACTTTCGTATGTATTGCCTATAATAATCATTGCGTAAGCTGCTTTTACGCGGTCATTAACCGCTTGAAATTTTTCCAAGGCTTTAATTGAATTATCAAGCCCTTTTTGGTAATCGCCTATTATTGTTGAGTAAAGCGAGCCGAGGTTTAAATATGCATGAGCCGCTTGATAGTCGTTATTCTTTTTAGAAAAGATTTCCGCTGCCTGTTCAAATAATTCTATCCCGGTTTCAATTTCGTTAATGCGAGAATATGCTGCACCAAGACTCATTAATGAAGATGCCATTCCCAAAGTGTCATCAAGTTCCTTAAACATTTCAACGGAAAGTTTTAAAGTATCAATAGCATACTGCGGTTTGTTTGAGTAGATATAGTAAGCCCCAATATTTCTGTAAGCGGTTGCTGTGCCGTATTTATAATTAGTTACTTTCGATAATGAGTCGGCTTTTCTGGCATACTCATTTCCCTGTGCCAATTGTTGTGCTAAAATATAGATGCTTGCTAAATTATTAAGTGCATCAATTTTACCGAACGCATATTCATTTTGGGATGCTTCGCTTAATGCTTGTTCAGCATATTTTATTGCATTCTCATTATCCGAAACGTTTTTATATTCTTCACATATTTTGTTGAGTAAATCAACTCTTGCGTTACCGGTGGTTTCCTCTAATTTTTCCAGGTGCTTTTCCAAATTAGTCTGAGCGAAAAGCACGGCAACAAACAATATGGTTGTTAAAATGTATTTCATAACCTTCTTACAATTAAGCTACAATAATAATGTAAAGATTGATAAAATGTAAGGTCAAGAATTGTTTATACATATAATAGATATTCTCGTTCAAAAAAAGGATTTGTTTAATACTAAAAGGAATTCGAACGAAATCAACACAATAGTTTTCATTAAACGATATGTCATAATTTTTCCAAATCAACAGGACAGACCATTTTGTTTACGAAATAAAGCGCCGATAAAGTTATAACCGGGAGGATGGCGAAAAGAATCGTGTAACCTATTGAAACAATCAAAGTTCCTATTAAAAGCGGTACTATCATTGTGGCAAGATTTAATGTGCCGAATATTCCTGTATAAAGGGGGCGATTTGATTCGTTGGAAATTTCAACAAGCACTCCTTCGTAAGCAATTTTTTGTGCGCTTATTGAAGAGCCGTTTAAAAAGAAAAGTATATAAAACAGAGTGATATTTTCAAAAGTTACTAATGCTAAAGCAGCGATCGGTAAAATTGCATTTATGATAATTGTCATCCTCAGCATTCCCTTGAATGAAAATTTTTTTACAAGCCGATGCCATAACAAATTTGAGATAATCATTCCGGTTATTTGTATTACCAAAAAGGTTCCTATCACTTCTTCGGTAATTTCTATTTTGTTTTGAACAAAACCTACATAAAAGGGAATTAATACAAAGATTATCCCGATTAAGTTAGCTGCAATGATAAAGTTTTTAAGATTGTCGCTTTTTTTAATTTCACCGGGAATTGCTTTTATTACTTCTAAAATATTTTTATAGCGCTGCGAGATTTGTGATGGTTTTTCCTTTAACAGGATAAAACCGAATGCCGCAATAAACAAAAGTCCTCCAGCGGTAAAGAACGCAACCTGATAATTATCGGGATATTTAATTGACGAAAGTATTTGCTTAACTATAACGGCAGAAACAAAAATTCCAATACCTGTAATAAATTGACGAAAAACAAAAAATTTCTTTCTTGTTAAGGCATCAAAACTTTTGCCTACAATATCGGTATAAGAAACATTAGCAAACGCACCGCTGACGGAAAAAAGTGTCATCCAAATAAAAATTACAAGTACGAAAGTTGTTTCGGCAAAATATTCAAAATAATAAATCGATAAAGCGACACCGATAAATGCACTAACTCTTAAATAGATTCCGAATAACAAAAAGTTTTTCTTTTTCGATTTGTTTGTTAAGTAACTTGCAAACAACAGTTGAGAAATCAAAGGCACGCCAATCATTATTGATGTGAGAATTCCGACATCAGATTGAGTACCACCACCGAGTAAAATTAATCCCGGCAGAACGGTGTTTTTCTCTGCAAACGTTTCGGCAAGCGCAAGCCAGAACGCATGCCAGATAAATCCTATGAAGTTTCTCTTTGATTTCATTGGGTTGCACAATGGAATGAAGATAACCATTCCTTCTGCGGGCTATTGCAGAAAACTTATATGATCAATGATTTTTATCCGCGCAAATCAGTCGCATCCGTGTGAACTGTGTTCTGTTGATTTTAAACTCTCAAAAAATTAAGAGTGGTTGAAGCTTTGCTTTACTGTTGGTTCAGTAAGCTTATTAAGTTCACCGGAACTGTATTTATCAATCGCTTCCTTCACTCTCATTTTGCGGGCAAGATAAACTTCCGCTCCGCCGTCGATTAGTAAATCAAATGCGTGTGGACCGATATTTCCGACGATAAATAATTCAACACCTTTTTCCAGCAATTCACTCAACTCTGCGTGTGTGTGGTCTTCATCTTTATTTCCCATCGCCTCGAAAGATTTATCTTCAGTATTATAAATTATATAAAAAGCTGCGTGCCCGAATCTCTTTGCAACTTTGCTTTCTAAATTATTTCCGTCTGAACCAATTGCAATTAACATAATTATTCTCCTATAATTCTTTACAAGTAAAATATGCACTCTGTATCGCCGAAACTGCATCGCCGATCTCGTTTGCATCTCCGATTATTTTTGTATCAATTTTTCCTTCTAATTTTTCAAAAAGTTCTTTGTTTGGTTTCATACCTGCGGCTACGACGTAAATGTCGATATCTTCAATTGTTATCTGTTTATTTCTATCGGTTAAGTCAATAAAGGCTGTTGAGTTTTCAACTTTAGTCAGCATAGCGTTTGTGAAAATCTCTACATTATTCTCTTTCAGTTTTTTAATATTAAGTTTCTTCGTAACAAGTTCCATTCCGCGAGCAATTTCATCCAACATTTCAACGATGGTAACTTTATTGCCGTAATCAACAAGTGTATTGGCCACTTCAACACCAATTAATCCTCCGCCGATAATCAACACATTTTTGTCTTTCGGAATGTTGAATTCATAAAGTATTTCAGCCCAGCTGTATTCTTTCAATCCTTCAATCGGCGGAATGAATGGTTTTGAACCGGTTGCCAAAACTGCTCCGTCGAATTTCCCGACAATATCTTCGTCGTTCGCTTCTTTATAAATTGTTTTGATTTCGGAAACTTCCGCTTTCAAATAATCGATTTGTTTTTGAAGAGAACCTTTTTGCGAAGGGAGCGGTGCCAAATTAAATTGTCCGCCGAGTTGATCTTTTTCGAAAATCGTAACATCGTGTCCCCGCTGCTTAAGTGTTAATGCCGCTTGCATACCCGCAAGTCCGCCGCCTATAACTGCGTAATTCTTCCTATTCTCTGCAGGCACAAAAGTTTCGAGTTCTCTTCCTACTTCGGGATTTATTTCACATTGCAGACCTTTACCGATTTTAATTCTACCTAAGCAGCCGGTCAAACAAGATGAGCAAGGTCTTATTCTGCCTTCGACTTCCTTCAAATATTTTCCGACGAAATCCGGATCGGCGATTAATGTTCTTCCGAGCGCAATAAAATCTGCCGCTTTTTCATTCAGTATTTTATCAACATCTTCGGGCTCAGTAATTTGTCCGACTGCTATAACCGGCAGAGTCGTGTTCTCTTTTATCTTTTTCGACATCTCCCAAGTTTTACCTTTCGGAATGAAATGATGCTGATAATACCAGGGCGGACTTAAACAAACGTTGCCCGAAGTAACATGAATCGCCGCCACATTTTCTTTCTCCAATTCTTTTACGATTTTTACCGCATCTTCAATTGTCATTCCGCCTTCTGCTTTCTCATCTCCGCTTATTCTCACGATGATTGGAACCTTTACAGAGTTGTTCATCTGTCTTAAAATTTCCAATCCGAATCTCATTCTATTTTCAAACGAGCCACCGTATTGATCGGTTCTTTTATTTGATTCGGGAGATAGATATTGAGCAATCAAGTAGCCTAAACCAAACTGTAATTCAATTAAATCGTAACCAGCCTTTTCTGCACGTATTGCAGCATCGACATACTGTTTTTGAATTTGAATAATATCATCAATCGTCATCGCTTTTGGTTTTTGTCCGCCGTTCGGGCATTGAACATCTGATGCCGAGAGATAAATATTCTCGGGAAGTTTCGGATTTGCCATTCTTCCTGGATGACTAATGTGAGCTACTGCTTTCGCTCCGTTTTTATGAACCGTTTCAACTAATTTTTTATGCCCTTCTATTTTATCATCGTTGTCAATTCCTATTTGAGTAGGAAGTTCTCTTACTCTTTTATCAATAAAAAAAGGCTCAAAAATTACTGCACCTACGTGATGTGAACGTCTTTCCCAAAAAGCTAAATGTCTTTCGGAAATGTTACCTTCTTTATCACCGTAACCGGTTTTAACTGCACTCATTAAAAAGTTATTTCTTAACTCAATATTTCCGAGTTTCATTTTAAACACCTTTTTCTTTTTGCAGCACAACAATATGACTTGTGGAAGGAACGTTCTTAATTTCTTTAATGATCTTTAATCCGTTTTTTTCGGCTAAACCTTTTATGCCGCCATGCTTCAAGTAAGATTTGAAATTTGTATAATGCTCTTTTCCCGCTACAAATTCGACTGCTTCGTTAAGCCAGCTCCAATAATTATTCGGACGAGGATGGAGATAATCGATAAGTATAACTTTATCCGCATTTTCCGATAATGTTTTTAAAATGTCGTTTCGTAAATTTTCATCAATTTCATGAATAACATATGACATAACTGCGTAATCATAACGTTCATTCCCTTTTTCGAAAAAACGGTAAATATCGGAGTGATAAAATTTAATTTTGGGAGAATTGTTCTTTGCGAGTTTATCGTTTGCAACTTTTATGTTTCGTTCGGAAAGATCGACGCCGTCTATTTTATTTACTTTATCTTCGACACTGAAAGCAAATCTGCCCGTACCGCAGCCGGCATCAACAACATTAGAGTTTTCTTCAATGATGCTTTTTACCAATCGAAATGATTTATCTTGATTCGGGGCAATAAAAACATCGTAAAATAATCCGTCGTACCAGTGATTTTTGTTTTCATTCATTTCAATATAAAGATTTTATTATCCTTATTAGATGCGAATTATTTGTTAGTGATTCAGTAAAAAATCTATCTCTCATTATATACCATTAAGTTTAGTGAAAATAATCCTTTTTTATAAATCGATAATTTAATTTTCCAAGACATGTTGACATATGAAGATTTTTTATTATATTTGTAATTACAAATAAAGTAAGTACGATAATGAAAATAGAAGAAGCCGTAAAACAGACAAAACCATTCAGCAGTTCATTAGGGAAAGCTATAGTTAATGCAATTTACACAGGAAGCTTTATACTTGAGCATCAAAATCGAATTTTTAAAGAGTTTGAAATAAACGACCAACATTATAATATTCTGAGAATTTTAAATGGAGCTTACCCCAAATCTATGTGTCCGGGCGAAATTAAAAGAGTACTTCTAAACAAACGGGGTGACCTAACCCGCCTAATTGATAAGCTCGTTAAGTTAGGTTATGTCGATCGGCAGCTTAATGAAGAAAACCGAAGAATGATGGATGTTAGAATTAATCAAAAAGGTATCGAATTTGTGGAAAAGGTGACAAAAAAGCTGCAAAAAGAAGATATTTTCAGAGGCAACCTAACCCGGGACGAAGCGGAAACTTTGAGTGATCTTTTAGATAAACTAAGAGGGTGAAAAATTTTTATATAATATTTGTAATTACATTATTCGTAACAGCATAATTGGAGAATAACTTGGAAAAAATATTGGCAATTTCCGGCAGCAACAGCGTCAATTCTATAAATCAACAGCTCTTAAAATATGCAGTTAATTCAGCCGATGATTTAAACATTACAAAAATTAATCTTGCCGATTTCGAAGCACCCATTTACAGTTCGAAAATCGAACAAGAACAAGGTTTTCCGCATTCAATTCTAGAATTGTATGAATTAATCAAAAAATATGATGCATTCATCATTGCAGTACCCGAGCATAATGGGTTAATGCCTGCTTTTTTCAAAAATACAATGGATTGGCTTTCCAGGGTTGACAGAAAATTTTTTAGTAACAAGCCCATAATATTACTCAGCACATCGCCGGGTGCCGGCGGCGGCAGAAGAGGTTTGGAAATTCTTAAAAAATTTATTGGTTACTTTGACGGGAAAGTTCTCGGAACTTTCAGCCTGCCTTTGTTTTATGAGTCATTCGACAAGGATAAATCAAAAATTATCAATACACAGAAAGCAGATGAGCTGAACGAGTTATTTAAAGAATTCAAAAGGCAATCCTTCAAAATCGCTGTTTAATGTTTGAGCCGGGAATCTTGCTTAGAATAAAAATGATTCACGGCTTTTACTTATCATATTTGTAATCAAAAACACAGACCCAAAGCGAAAAAAAAGAAATTAGATATCAACCTGCATAATTCATAAATTTGCCAATCACCTTGTTAGACCAAATGTGGAATTAAGTTGATTGACTTATCAATCAGATCGATAAGCACAAAAGTTTCAGAGACAACCAACCGGCTTTTAGAAAAAGCAAAGCTCACCGAACATTCTTTTATGATAATTGTTGCTATTATAATCGGTGTACTTGCCGGTTTTGCCGCAATCGGAATTCGCGCACTTATTCAATGGATTTCATCTATTTCTTTCCCGGGGGACGGTACTGTTTTAGAAAACATAATTGCAACTCCTTGGTTTTGGGTGATTATTATTCCTGTTATCGGCGGGTTGATTGTAGGACCTTTAATTCACTTCTTTGCACCGGAAGCAAAAGGACACGGCGTGCCCGAGGTTATGCAGGCAATTCTACTTAAAGGCGGAATGATACGCGGAAGAGTTGCAATTATTAAAGCACTCGCTTCGGCAATTACCATCGGTACCGGAGGTTCGGTTGGGCGTGAAGGACCAATCATACAAATCGGATCTAGTTTAGGTTCTACGGTTGGACAGTTTTTCAAAATACCAAGCAAGAGGTTGAAAACCCTTGTCGGATGCGGGGCAGCTGCCGGTATTGCCGCAGCTTTTAATGCCCCGATTGCCGGAGCTTTATTTGCCGTTGAAATTATTTTAATGGATTTTGCCGTTGCTTCTTTTTCACCGATTGTTATTTCATCGGTGATGGCTACCGTTATCTCACATCGTTTCGAAGGAAACTTTGCTGCGTTTGAAGTTCCGGCTTATTCACTTAACTCTATTTATGAAATCGGATTTTATTTTTTGCTTGGCGCACTGACCGGAGTTGTGTCTTATTTGTTTATAAAAGTTCTTTACTTTTTTGAAGACTTATTCGATAGCAAAATAAAGATGCCGGAATACTTAAAACCGACTCTCGGGGGACTCGGGATGGGCTTAACAGCTCTTTTATTTCCGCAAGTTATGGGAGTTGGCTATGATTCAATTAACCTCGCTTTACACAGCAATATGGTTTGGTATCTCGCTTTTATTTTAATTTTCATAAAAATATTTGCTACTTCTCTTACTCTCGGCTCCGGCGGATCGGGAGGTATTTTTGCACCGTCGCTTTTTATGGGTGCAATGCTTGGTGCTTTCTTCGGCGATGTTGTTCACTTCAGCTTTCCGGATATTACCGCATCATCCGGTGCTTATGCTCTTGTTGCGATGGGTGGACTTGTAGCGGGAACTACACGCGCACCAATTACGGCAATCATCATAGTCTTTGAATTAACAAAAGAGTACGAAATTATTCTTCCTTTAATGATTGTTTGTATAATCAGTACAATTTTATCGAGTAAACTTTCACGTGAATCTATTTACACTTTAAAGCTTCTTCTTCGCAACATTACAATCCGCGAAGGAACCGAATTAAATATTATGGAATCTATCTTCGTAAAAAATGTTTACTCAAAAACTTTTGATGCAATTAATGTCTCGGATAACTTTAGTCAAGTTGTTAACAAAGTTGTGCGCGGACGCGGAAGAGATTTCCCGGTTGTGAACGATGAAGGAATACTTATAGGAATGATTTCTGTAAGCGATATTAAAGATCACTTATTCGAAAAAGATTCCCTGTCTAACCTGTTAATTGCCGGAGATATTTACAATAAAAATTACGAGCCGGTTTACGAAAACGATAACTGCCAAAGTGTGCTTGATAAAATGCGAAAATACGATATTGAAGGTCTGCCGGTAATTGAACCAAACACAAACAAACTGCTCGGTATTATTTGGAGAAAAGATATTCAGGACGAATACCAAAACGAAATTGAACGAAGAGAAATAACGGCAACGCTTGCAAGCAGCATCAAAATGAGCGAAGAAGAACAGAGCGTGCATTTCCTAGAAGGGTATTCAATTACCGAAATAAAACCGCCGAAGTCATTTATCGGTAAATCTATTCGACAATTAAACATACGAGCGAGATACGGAGTTGATGTTTTATCTATCAAACGAAAACACAAAGCAAAAGATGAAATAACCGCAATCCCCAACCCGAAATATGTAATTCATGACGGCGACACGTTGGTTGTTGCCGGTGAAATCAAAAACATTAATGTGTTGAAAAATCTTTCGTAAGTTAACCGCAAAACTCTGTTGTTTTATAGAAGATTATATAGGTTAATTACCGGCTCGATAAAAGATGTTTTATCTTATTTTTATCCTTATATTTACTCAATTAATTTTTACGAGTAAAAAATGTTTGTAAAAAAGGACGGGTTTCCCGGTAAATACGGCAAATACTTTTTAAGTAAAGAAGTATTAACGGAATACATTGTATCCAACATTCCGATACTGCATTCAGTTGGTTTGGAAGTTTCCGAACTAACGGAAAATAAAATAAAAATCTCAGCCCCTCTTTTCGATAACCGCAATCACTATGGTTCGGCGTTCGGCGGAAGTATTGCCACACTCGGTATCGTTGCCGGATGGGCAATTCTTACCTATAAAATAAAAGAGGAAAATATTCCGGCTACTTTGGTAATTAAAAGCAGCAACACGGAGTATTTGCTCCCGGTCAAAGATAAGTTTTACGCGGAAGTTACAATTGAAGAACCCAAATGGGAATCACTCAAGACTAAATTTGCAGAAAAGAATAAAGCCGGGATGGAAGTTACCGCAGAAATTATATCCGAAGGGAAAGTATGCGCCCGACAGAAAAGTGTATACGTCTGCTTAAACTCGAAATAAATTTACCCGCCAAAAAACCGCAAGTCTTTTCTTCTCTCGTTAGTCACTCATTATTTGTAAATTTGTTTCAGAGTAAATTTAAAAAACAAAACAGGCTTGCATATTTTTTACAAAAGAAAATAGATTATGAAAAAGTTAGTATTAATTATCATTGCAGTATTGGTTCTTTTTTTTATCGGGTTTTACTTTATAGGCGTTTACACAACCAACTCCTTTATTGAAGAAAGAGCCGAAGAACTTGCGGCTTCAGTAAACGAAAAGTCAGCCGAAAAATTTCATTATAGCGAAATCGATTCTCTCCCTTTGCCCGTTCAAAATTATTTCCGCTTTGCCGTTAAGGAAGGAACAGTAAAGCCGCGATTTGTAAGATTAAAACAATCCGGTAAGTTCAAAACAAATATAGGTGCGGATTTTAAAAACTTAACCGCCCTACAATACTGCACAACAGACAGACCCGGTTTTATCTGGGCTGCCGAAATTGATTTTGCCGACTTGATTTGGATTAAAGGGATTGATACATACTTTGAAGGTGAAGGCAACCTGTTGATTAAATTTATGTCCGGTATTACAATTTCGAACGAAGGTGGGAAAGAAATATCTCAATCACAAATTGTGCGATGGTTAATGGAAACCGTTTGGTACCCCACCTCACTTTTGCCTTCGGAAAATTTGAGTTGGAGCGAGATTGATTCATCAAAAGCAAAACTTAGTTTTACTGAAAACGATATCAAGATCGACGCCGTATTTCATTTTAATGCAGATGGTTCAATCAATAAAATTACCGCACAAAGATATATGACCACAACCGCAGGTCCCGCTTTAACTAATTATACGGGTTACTTAACTAATTATAAAGAGGTAGATGGAATTACTCTCCCCCATCACGTTGAAGTAGAATGGAATCTCGATCATCAAGATTTTAGATACGGAGTTTTTGATGTTGATGGAATAGAGTTCGATAACTTTACTGTTTATGACAACTAAAAAAGTCTGTCCTCGATTACCATTACCCGGGGTTGAGCTTTTGCAGTTTAATATGACACTCGAAGAACTAAAAAAAAGAACTTAAGAAAAACACTCACCCGAATGCATTGGAAGGAATGGCACGTTACTTTCGCAGATTAAAACATCCGTTGAAAATCCGGTAGGCGCAAGAGTTAGGCTGTTGGGAATATGTGTCGTTCAGTAATCATCGCTAATATTATTTTGTGATGTAATTCAGATTTAAAACTTATTTATTCCATATTAGCCAAAGTATTCCGCGGAGAACTTGTACCGCAAGACCCAACTGACGAACCGGCAGAAAAACTAATCGAAAGAATCAAAGCAGAAAAGGAAGCGGAAGAGAAGAAAATGAAACGTCCGATAAAAAGACGTAAATAATTATTGGAGAATAAATGATTAGCAGAGATAAATACGCTCCGGTACTAAAAGGGAAATATGGTGAACTTACAGCACTATCCAAGTTAGATGATGAAATAAAACAAAATATCATTCCAATTGTTGATTTATTACAGTTTGTTCCTCAGGTGGTAAAAGGAGTTTCTTTATATGTCGTAAAAGAATTGTTGGGGCACAAGAATATTTCAACAACACAAATTTACAGCCATTTGCAAAATGACAATTTAAGAGATGCTGTTGGGCTGTTATAAAAATTTTAAGGGCTGGTGGGAATTTGATTGATTAAGTCGTTTAGCGTAATTGGCTTTCCTACTATCTTAAATTTATCATCCAACAAAAACATTGTTGGTGTTGCATATATATAATAATCTTGTCCGGCTTTACTTTCCCAACCTTTCAGATCAGAAAGGTTGGTCCAATCAAGTTTATTTTCGGAAATGAAATTTAGCCAGTCTTCTTTTTTTTCATCCAATGAGACTGCTACTACTTCAAAGCTCTTTTTCTCTTTATATAGTTTATGTATCTTCGGTAATAATTCTTTACAATGAGGGCACCAGCTTGCGTAAAATATCAATAAAGTTTTGTTTGATTTGATATTTGCTAAATTTACTTCATTCCCCTTTTCATCAGGCAGAATAATATTTGGTGCTTTTGAACCAATACTTAGAAGTTTACTTTGGTTGATTCTATTCTGAAGTGAGTTTTCTGTTTGTTCATCCAGACAAAGATCATCTTTTACGACATAGTTTTCTATTATGTAATCTACCACATTATCAAATCCGAACTTTTTGAATCCATCAACTAAATAATCTGCTACATGTTGATAGACAAATATATTTACGCTTGCTTTAGTTAGTAAGGTATCTACTGCATTCTGAAATTCTTTTTCGAGCAGAGCTAAGGGTAGTTGAGGATTTCTGAAGTATGTAAGATATTCTATTGATTTGTTTGTAAAGCAATCAGAGTTAATAAGTTCATCATCATTGAAGTTAACATTATCTAGTGCGTGTTTTTTAAGATATTCTAATTGTTCTTCTTGTCTTACATCAGTGCTTAAAACAGGAAGCTGAGAGGATTTGATATACCGGCTAATAAATGATGCTGGTTCTTTTTGAGAAGTTATATTTACGAATTTTTGGTAATCATACTGCAGTTCATTCAGTTTCTGCTTTGTTAGATCATAATAATCATCATTCTTTGGATAACGTGAAATTATTAATTGGAGAAGTTCGGTCTTAGTTTTGTAATCTCTGTTAAGGTGAACAAATTCATAGTAGAGTTTATTGCTTTGAGAACTAATTGCGTGTAAGGATTCTGTAATATTTTCTGCATCTGCATTAATTTCAATATCATTACCATCATTTAGAAATGTTATTGCTTTATGTTTATCGAACGAGAAACGATAAAAACCGGTATGTAAATTTTCATTTGAGAAAGAGAATTGATCGGCAGTTAAAGCAGAAATTGAATCAACAAAAGTTTGTTTTTCACCACTAAGTGAAAAAAGTGATGCTGTTTTTGAATTGGTATTATTGATTTTAAAAACTATGCTTTGAGAATAAATTCCTATATTCAACAACAGTAATATTACTAGAAATTGTACTTTATTTTTCATTATTTATTAAATTCAACTATTTGTTACTGCTTCAATAACTTCTTTTTTTATGCTATCTCCAAAAGTATCTTTGTACTGTATAGTAAAGTTTTTTGCTAATCTAAAACTACTAACACTAAATCATAAGTTGCTTTATTTACCCTGAGAGATAATTTGCAAATCTCGACTTAATATATTTTTTACCCCAATCTGTTTTTAAGTATTTCTCCCTCTTTGTTGCATCTTGCTGATTAAGGCAACCTTCAAAATAGATAAGTTTAAGAGGCAATCTATTTTTGGTTGATTTTACTTTCCCTTCATTGTGTTTCTTTAGCCTTTCTTTTAAGTCATTTGTGTAACAAACATAATTATTGTCTATGATGTACCCCAAAAATTAGA
>NPIE01006992.1_pt1 | contig 32504 bp, 22 predicted proteins | sample 8637661 | NCBI WGS metagenome assembly NPIE01 (sample SAMN07420842, study PRJNA396082) | bioreactor metagenome | isolation source: sample BA12 brine-fed electro-methanogenic bioreactor BA | place: Japan: Kochi | collected 2016-12-09 | reverse complement strand
AAACAGCTATTCCACAAGGTACCGGACGCCATGTCGCAACTGCATTAGCGGAATCGCTTCGCGACGCTGACGAACGGATTCCTCGATCCGCCTACGGCGGACTCGGAATGACGACGATGGTGTCGCCCCTTCGGGGGTGCGGTTCGGGCCAGCCCTTTGCCTTCGGCAAAAGGCTGCCACCCACGCTGCGCTCGGAATGACGGGGAGGATCGTGGCCTGCACTGCGTCGGGACTCGGAATGACGATCGTCGGCCCATCTCACCTTTGCGTACAGGGCGTGGACATCGGGTCCCTCGATCCGCCTCCCTAAGGCGCGTCTGCGACTTTGGCGGACTCGGGGCCGGCACATTCGGAACACGAGACGGAGGTCCGTGATCAACAGAGGCTCGGCGTGCGGGCGAGGCGTCGATTCGGATGGATCGGAGCAGTTATCAGGCGGTTTCGCGCCGCCCGGGTGGGCGCGGAAAGGATTTTTTCTCCGTCGCGAAGTTTTTCTTTCGCTCAAGTCCCCTGCGATTCTCGCCGATGCATCCTGGACCGGCCGCTCGGCCGGCGATCCCCACTGTTATTGCCCCTTGTTTTATCGGCGGCCCGGCGCGCCGATCCGTCTGAGCCGGCCCTTGCAGGCCCCCAAACCCCCACGAAACAGACCGAACGCCACGGCCGCGATTGCCGATACTTGGGCAGGTCGGATTTTGTTTTTTAGGCTTTTCATAGGAAGCTCCGGATACGTATTGACGGTTCGCGAAGGGAAAGGAAAAAGACATGACCAGAAAGCTCGCAACGATCGTCGTCCTGGGTCTGGGCGTTTGTGTGGTCGGCTGCCAGCAGTCGACCCAACAGGCCACCACCGATTGGCGCACGGACACCCGTTGGGAGGACCAGTACTACTTCGACGGGGAACTCTACGACAGCTACGCCGCCATGCATGACCAGAGCACCGACGACGGGTGGACTCGGTGGGACCGGAACCATGAGTACGGTTGGTACAACACGCCCGAGGCGTACTGGAGCGAAGGCGGGAACTACGGGTACTATGAGGAATACGCCTACTACGATGATCTGAGCTCGTACTACGGCGAACGGCAGGACTACTCCTACCAGGGGCAGCCCGAGTGCTATTTCCGCGAGGACGAGTTTTCATACTACGACCAGGAGCAGGCCGGCTGGCAGGACTGGCGGGGTCAGGAGTACTCCTGGGATGAGGCGCAGTATTCGTGGGATGATGAATACTCCTGGTACGAGGACCAGTCGAACTGGGGCGGTCAGGACTCCTGGGAAGACAACTCGTGGGACTACGACCAAGGGACCTGGCAACAGAATGAGTACGGCGCCGATGTCGAAGGCGAGGAGTACGGCTACTACTACGAGGATACGCAGTACCGTTACCCCGAAGACGGCTATTGGACCAGCGGCTGGAACGATTGACCGGCCGCACGGCCCGCAGGGTGGAACGACGGGGCCCGGGTCTTGCGACCACGGCCCCGTTTTTTTACGCGCCGCGTTTCCGTTACGGTGCCCGTGACCCTCGCGGTGTAAGAGCGGCGGCGGCAGGTCAGCTCATGTTGCGGCCGATGAAGCCGGTGTCCACGTCGGCCGTGACGAACTGGTTGTGCGAGAGGATCTCCAGGTGAGCGGGGATCGTCGTCGCGATCGGTTCGATGCGGAACTCCCGCAGGGCCCGCTTCATGGTGCGGATGGCCTCATCGCGGCTGGGCTTGTGGACGATGAGCTTGGCGATCAGCGAGTCGTAGTAGGGGCTGATGGTCTCGCCCGGCGTCAGGTGGGTATCGACCCGCACCCCCAGACCGCCCGGCGGCATGAAACGCGTCAATCGACCGGGCGACGGCGTGTAGTCACGGGCCGGGTCCTCGGCGTTGATGCGACACTCGATGGCCACGCCCTGCATGTGGATGTCCTTTTGCCGCAGGGGCAACGCCTCGCCCGCGGCCAGGCGGATCTGCCACTGGACCAGGTCCTGGCCGGTGATCATCTCGGTGATGGTGTGCTCGACCTGGATGCGGGTGTTGACCTCGATGAAGTAGAAACTGTTGTCCCGGTCGAGCAGAAACTCACACGTGGCGGCGTTCTGATAGCCGGCCTCCTGGATCAGGCGAAGGGCGGCCTTGCAGAGGTTTTCGCGGGTCTGGTCGTCCAGCACGGGGCAGGGGCATTCCTCGATGAGCTTCTGATGGCGCCGCTGGATCGTGCAATCACGCTCGAAGAGGTGCACGGCGTTGCCGGCGTTGTCGGCCAGGACCTGCACCTCGACGTGCCGGGGCCGCTCGATGTACTTCTCAAGATAAAGCGTGCCGTTCTTGAAGGCCGCTTCGGCCTCGGCCCTGGCGGCGGCAAAGGCGCTTCGCAAGGTGATGTCGCTGTGCGCCACGCGCATGCCGCGACCGCCCCCGCCGGCGGCGGCCTTGAGCATGACCGGATAGCCGATCTCGTTGGCCAGCTTGAGCGCCTGCTGGTCGTTTTCGATCGGTCCTTCCGAGCCGGGCACGACGGGCACCCTGGCCTTCTTGGCCAGGGTCCGGGCCTCGACCTTGTCGCCCAGCAGACGCATGGCCTCGGGCGTGGGGCCGATGAACGTGATGCCGCATTCCCGGCAGATCTCAGCGAAGTGGGCGTTCTCGGCGAGGAAGCCATAGCCCGGATGGATGGCCTCGGCATCGGTGATCTCGGCGGCACTGATGATCCGCGGGATGTTCAGATAGCTTTCCATCGGGCTGGGCGGCCCGATGCACACGGCCTCGTCGGCCCACTGCACGTAGGCGGCGTCCTTGTCGGCCTGGGAGCAGACGACGACGGCCTCGATGTCCAGATCGTGGCAGGCCCGGATAATCCGGACGGCGATCTCTCCACGGTTGGCGATCAGAATCCTTGAAAACATGCAAACACCTGCCCAGTGGGGATCGGTGGGAATCAGCTCTCCGGGCGCACGCGGAAGAGGGGCTGGCCGAACTCCACGGGCTCGCCCGCCTTGCACAGCACGTCCGTAATCGTCCCGGAGACGTCCGCCTTGATTTCGTTCATCACCTTCATCGCCTCGACGATGCAGACGACCGTGCCCGGACGGATCTTGCTGCCGACGCGGACATAGGGTTCGGCGTCGGGGCCGGGAGCCGAGTAGAACGTGCCGATCATCGGAGATGGAATCTCTACGACATTGGTCTCCGGCCCCCCGGCGGGAGCCGCCTCCGGGGCAGCGCCGGGGCCCAGAGCGGCCGTCGCGCCGGGCATGCCCGTCGCGATGGGCAGAATGGTCGGCCCGGCCGGGGCGCCGGGCGGTTCGGGCCGCCGCAGGTGCACCCGGCTCTTGCCGTCAACCAGCTCGACCTCGATCAGGTCGTGCTCCTTCATCAGGTCAATCAGTTTCTCGACCTTCTTGAGGTCGATTTCGCTTCGCTCAGACATCGTGGCCTGTCCTTTCCGTGTTTCGGTGCAAGGCCTCTAAGTATAGCCCCGGCCGGGACTTTTGCAAGGGCGATTGCCCCATCTTCAGGGCCGCCGGCGTCTATCGGGGCGGGTCGCCGGACTCGGGCTGCGGCGGCTGGACGACCGTGACCGGGGCGATCTCTTCCAGGGCGGGGCGGATCTTGGCGGCGTCGCCGGTCACGACCACGATCATTCGACCGGGGTCCAGCGTTTCCTGGACCAGGGCCCGGCAGTCGCCCGCCTCGGTTGCGGCGATCTCGGCCAGGAGCGTCTGCAGGTAGTCCGGTTTCAGGCTGTGGCTTTCGATCAGCCACAGATCGTCGGCCACGGCCTGCGGCGTCTCGCGGTTTCGGACGAAGCTGCCCAGGAAGTAGCTCTTGGTGTCGGCCAATTCATCGGGCGCGGGCGGCTCGGCCAGGAGCCGATCGATCTCGTCGAAGATGGCGCCGACGGCCTCGACGACCGCATCGGTCCTGGTGAAGGTGCTGATCGTGAACTCCCCGTCGAAGCGGTGGGCGGCATAGCCGCCCCGGGCCCCGTAGGTCAGGCCCTTTTCCACGCGGATGCTCTTGTTCAGGCGGCTGTCGAACGTGCCGCCGAAGTAGTTGCTCACCACCCGGCTGATGAAGTAGTCCGGCTGATCCTGGCGGGTGATGCTCCGGCAGCCGACGCGGATCTGGCACTGGGCCGAGCCGGGCATGTCCACCAGGAGAATACGGCGCTGGTCGATAGTCGGCGGTTCGGGTAAGCCGGGTCGCTGGTCCATCGCCGGGGCTCGCCAATCGCCAAGATGGCGCTTCGTGAGGTCCCGGGCGCGGGCCGGTGTGATGTCGCCGGCGAAGATGAGCACCGCGCGGTCGGGCCGGGCGGCCTGGGTCCACCAGGAGCGCAGGTCATCGGCCGCCAGCGCACGCACGTCCTCCGGCTCGCCGCTCACGGTCCGCGCATACGGATGGCGGTCATACAGCGCCTTGCGATAGACCTTGTCAGCCAGGTACCGGGGGTCGGCCTGCTGGATCGCCAAGCCCGTCAGCTCCTGCAGGCGGAGCTTCTCGAACTCCTCCTCGGCGAACGTCGGCTGCAGGGCCACCTCGGCCAGGAGCTCGACCGCCAGGTCCAGCGAATCGGTCAGGCAATCGGCCCGGACCGTCGCCGTGTCCATCGACGCCGAGCCGTACAGGGAGATGGCGTTCTCATCCAGGAGGCGGGCCAGGTCGGCCTCGCTGTGCTCGGTGGTGCCGCGGGTGAGCATCTGCATCGCCAGGTTGGCCGTGCCGGGCTTGGTCTCGGTCCAGGCGCCGTCCTGCAGACCCAGCATGACCGTCACGAACGGCACCTCGTGATTGGGCACGACCAGCACGCGCAGCCCGTTGGCCTGCTCGAAGCGCTCGAACCGCGGCATCGGCGTCTGAGAGACCAACGGCCCCATCGGCGGTTCGGCCGGCCAATCCTCCGGTCGCTCCACGCCGGGTCGACCGGGCGGCGGCGGGTTGAGCTCCGGCTGGGCGGTGACCGCCGCGGTCTCGTCGTCCTTTGAACCGGCCTGCATGCCCTGCTTGTTCGGCAACACGATGAAGGTCGTGCATCGCTCGGGCGACAGATAGCGATGCGCCACGGCCCGCAGGTCTTCGAGCGTGACCGCGCGAATCTCGTCCAGCAGTGCGTTGACCTTGGACGGATCGCCCGTGTCGATCGTCGTCGAGCCAAGCAGTCGGGCCTTGCTGTCGATGCTCAAGTTCTGCGTCACCACGCCCTTGAGCATCTGGTTGCGGGCCTTGGTCAGCTCATCCTCGGTGATGGGCCGTGCGCGAAGCACTTGTGCGTGCTCCGCGATCGCGGTCGCGATCGCGTTCGGGTCGGTTCCCTCGGCCTGGGTGATGTCCACGAAGAACAGCCCATCCTGTTGCAGGTTCCAGGTGGACGCTTGAGCCTCAACGGCCCATTGCTTGTCGGCGACGAGGTCTCGGTAGAGTCGCGAGCTCTTGCCCCCGCCGAGAATCTCCGCCAGCAGGTCCAGACGCACCTCATCAGCGTGTCCCCGCGGCACGGTCCGCCACACGCGGCTGACCAGGCCCGCCGGGGCGTTCTCATCGTCGATCACGATCGTGCGGGGTTCCTCCCATACCGGTTCACGCACCGTGACGCGGGGCGGCTCACCCTGCGATGGGACCCAGCCAAAGTAACGCTTGGCCAGCGCCTGCGCCTTTTCATGCGAGATCGCGCCGACGATGACGAGCACGGCGTTATCGGGCACGTAGTAGCGCTTCCAGAACGTCCGCAGGTCCGCGACGCTCGTGGCCCGCAGGTGGGCCAGGTTCCCGATCGGCGGCCAGCGGTACGGGTGCACCTCGAACAGGCCGGGCAGCAGCTTCTTCATGAGCGTCCCGTACGGGCGGTTCTCGTACATCCGCAGCTCTTCTTCGACGACGTTGCGCTCGGTGTCGAACGCCGGCTGGTCGATCCGCAGAAAGTTCATCCGCTCGGCCTCGAGCCACAGCGCCAGCTCGACCTGGTCGGCGGGCAGCGTCTCGTAGAAGAAGGTCCAGTCGAAGTACGTGCCAGCGTTGAGCGTGCCGCCCACGCGGTTGATGAGCTTGAAGTGCTCATCGTCGCCCACGCGGTCGGTGCCCTTGAACATCATGTGCTCAAACATGTGGGCATAGCCCTGGCGGTCGGGCCGCTCGTCCTTGGAGCCCACGTGATACCAGACCTGGACGGCCACGATCGGACAGGAGAAGTCCTCCAGCGTCAGGACCGTCAGCCCGTTGGCCAACTGCGTCTGGCGGTAATCGAACAGTCGATCCGAGGTCCCGGCGGCCAAAGGCGGCCTTGCATCGTGCAGGTTCTGACAGCCCAGCGAGAACAGTCCAAGGATGGCCGGCAGGGCGACCAGCCGCCAGAGCTTGTGGCAACGCATTCGTTCGATCATGATCCTGTCCTTCCCATACCCATCGTGGCCGCCGATCCTAGCACAACCGGTGCGTCGCTCCAACGAAAATACGCCTGATCCGGGGCGTCGCCGGCCGGGCCGCCCTATTGACGATTGAACGGATAATGCAACGGACACGTGGTACGCGTCATTCCTGCCCCGGATCGCAGTCCGGGGTAAACTCCAGCAGGAATCCACGACTGGTGCGTGCAGCGTGGGCCCCGGATCAGGTCCGGGGTGACAGGGACAGATGGCCTGGGTTTCATCGACCGTTCCAAATCCAATAGGATCCTCTGCAAAGGCGACGTGCCGACCCATCCGAAAATTGTCGGAAAAGGAAGTGTAACACGGTGACGGCCGCAACACTCTGTCTTTTTGATGACTCGCGATGTCGCGGCCCGGTCAGTCGGTTCCGTCGGGCCCAGGCGGGGCGGTTTTGCGGTCGCGTGTCGAGCGGACCGAAAAAAGCGCCGAGGCGTGGGGTTGGATATGGGCCGCACGGAGAATCTCCAGTCCCTCGCCCGCGGGTCTTCGGGCACGATGACGTGATTCGATGCCCTGGTCGCCGCCCAGAAAATAAACCATCCAACAGGGGCGGCCCAGGGCCTTGATCGAGGCGATACGTTCACGGGATGGATGCCACGGAGCGCATCACGCCCAAGGCGTTTCGAGGATACGAGCAAGGAGAACACTCATGTGCCGGTCTTTCCTTCTGCGCTTATCCGTAGCGTTCCTGCTGACCGCGTTGTCGATGGCCCCGTGTGTCGCGTCGGTGGTGTATGTGGATGCCCACGCCACCGGCGCCGGTGATGGATCGAGCTGGACCGATGCCTACACCGATCTTCAAACCGCCTTGGGAGCCGGAGAATCCGCCGACGAAATCCGCGTGGCCCAGGGCCGATACACGCCGGCGCCGCCCGGCGGCGATCGGGCGGCTTCGTTTGTCATCGATCGGCCGATCACGATCCGCGGCGGCTATGCCGGGGTGACCGGCCTCGATCCGGACGACCGGAACGTGGAGGTCTACCGCGCGATTCTGAGCGGAGATCTCGATGGCAACGACAACCTCGGCGGCGATCCCACGCAATGGCTGGACGAACCCACCCGGCAGGACAATAGCTACCACGTGGTTCGACTGAGCGGGTGGGGCCTGGGCGAATCGGTGATCCTGGATGGGCTGACGATCTGTGCAGGAAACGCCAACGGCCCGGACTATACCTGTCAGTCGGGAGCGGGTGTCGAAGCTGGACAGATGACGCTGGTCGATTGCACGATCGAAAACAACAGTGCCGCCGCAGCCGGCGGTGGATGTGCCGGTCCGGTGCGATTGATCCGATGCCGTGTCCGAAACAACCACGCCGCCCTGCGGGGCGGTGGGTTAAGCCGACCGGGTGACATGGAGTCCTGCCTGGTGGAGGGCAACGTTGCCGAGCTGGGCGGCGGCATTTGCGAGCCGTCCGGCTACGTCGAATTGACCGATTGCCGGCTCGTCGGCAACCGGGCCCGGCAGGGCGGCGGCATCTGGATCAACAACGAGGTCGTCACCTGCCGGGATTGTGCGTTCTCGGACAACCGGGCGATCCAGGGCGGCGGGATATGGATTTGGAACGATTGCACGTGCCGCAGCGAGTTGACCCTGCAACGATGCCGCCTGGAACGGAATGCGGCCGACGAATCCGGCGGGGCGATCTACCAGGGGGGCAACGCCCGTCTGGAGATGGCCAGTTGTCTGGTCAACGGCAACGACGCGGGCCTGGCCGGAGGTCTTCATGCCTACTTGTACCAAGGCATGGTGGGGGCCGGCTTCAGCCGAGTTGTCAATTGCACGATCGTCCACAATGCGGCCCCATGCGGTGGGGGTATTGTCCGCGAACGGGACGCCAACGGCACGTTCATCCTGGTCAACTCCATCCTGTGGGGCAATCGCGATGCAAGCGGGCAGGGCCTCGAATCGGCCCAGATCGTCTTGAAGGGCATCGAAGACAGCGGAACGGCCGGATCCACACCGCCGACCGGATCCCCGGGTTTCGATGCGGTGGACTATTCGTGCATCGAGGGCTGGACCGGCATCCTGGGGGGGACCGGCAATCTGGGCCTGCCGCCGTTGTTCGTGGATGCCGTGGGCACCGACGGCCAAACCGGAACGGTTGACGACGACGTCCACCTGCAGCCCAAGTCGCCGTGCGTCGATGCTGGTGATGGAACCTACTGCTCGGGCGTCCCGGGATGCACGGGAACGGGGTGCTTCGATCCGTCGGCGGCGGATCTGGACGGTCGGCCGCGATGCCTGGGCCAGGGCATCGACCTGGGGGCCTACGAACTGCCCAGCCTGCGAGTCTGGTACGTGGATGACGACGCCAACGGATTGCCCGTCCAGGATGGGCTCAGTTGGAGCACGGCGTTTGCCTGCCTGCAGGATGCCTTGACGGTGGCGACCGAAGATGAGGAAATCCACGTGGCCCAGGGGGTCTACAGGCCCGACCAGTTCTCGTTGAGCGATCGGCCCAATCTGGGACGGGCCGAGAGTTTCCATCTCCGCACCGGCGTGGCGATTCGCGGCGGCTATGCGGGCTTGGGAGCGGCCGACCCGGACGCCCGCGACACCGAGCGGTATGAAACGATCCTCAGCGGCGATCGGCTGGGCGATGACGTCATGCTGGCCGGCACCGAGTGGGAACAGGTGGACGACTTCGTGCGCAGCGACACCCTTCTCGACAATTGTGTCACGGTCGTTACCGGCGTGGACGTTGACGCCTCGGCCGTGCTGGACGGCGTGGTCATTACGGGCGGCAACGCCAACTGCCATGGCGGACCCCGGGGGCGCCCCGAGTCCGTCGGTGGCGGGATGTACCTGGTTTCGGCCAGCCCCACGATCGTCGACTGCGTGTTCCGGACCAACATGAGCCAGGCGTTGTGGTGGATCGATTGTGGTCTGCCGGACCCGCCGCCCGACTCGGAGGATGAGTGGCCCTACTTTGTGCGGCCCCGCGCCGCCGGCGGGGCGGTGTACATCGCCGAGGGAGGTCCGACGTTCCATCGCTGTCGGTTTGTTCACAACGTTGTGTACAGTGGTGACGTCTCGGCCGGCGGCGGCGCCCTGTGCAGCGTCAGTGCCGATCCGGTGCTGGTCGAGTGCGTGTTTGAGTCCAACGTGGCCACCGGCTTCGACGACGAGTACTACGGCGGAGCGATCTGCGCCCTGGGCGGCAGGCCCCACCTGAAGGGCTGCGCGTTCAGTCACAACCAGGCGATCTACTCCAGCGGCGGGGCTCTGCATTGTGCGGCTGTGGAGGTCGTGTTGGAGGACTGCACGTTCATGTACAACACGGCTCGCACTTCGGGCGGGGCCATGGTCCTGGGCGAAGAGGGGTCGTCGGCGGCGATCCGGGACTGTCGCTTCGAAGGCAACCAGGCCGATCGCGGCGGCGCCCTGTACGCCGGCACCGGCACTCTGGACATCGCCCGCAGCGCATTCCGGGGCAATGGCGCCACGTATGGCGGGGGCGCCGTGGACTTTTGGTTTGGCGATTTGGCCTTTCGCAACTGCCTCTTCGCCGGGAACCATACGTCCAGCGACGGCGGCGCCGTGCATGCCTTCAACAGCCGCCTGACCGCCGTGGGCTGTACGTTCGCCGACAATGCCGCCGGACCGCGAGGCGGGGCCTTGGCTGCGAGTCACTTCGCCGTCATCTCCGCGGAAAACAGCATCTTCAGTGACAACCACGCCGAGGAGGGTACCCATATCTGGGCATCCGACGAGACGCCGGTGTGGCTTCGCTACAGCGATGTGACGGGCGGACCGGCCGGCATTTCCGTCGACCGGCCCGGTGATCTTCATTGGGGTCCGGGCAACATCGACGCCGAGCCGCTTTTTGCGGACGCCGTGGGCGGCGATTTTCATCTGAAGTCCCAGGCGGGTCGATGGGACGCGGTGCAGGGCGCTTGGGTGCAGGATGAGGTCACTAGCCCGTGCATCGACGCGGGGGACCCGGCGACGCCGATCATGCACGAGCCGTTCCCCAATGGCGGCCTCGTCAACATGGGCGCCTATGGCGGCATCGCCGAGGCGTCCAAGAGCTGGTTCAACGCCCCCGTGTGCGAGGTGATCGTCGCGGGCGACATCAACGGCGACTGCCGGGTCGATATGGGCGACCTTGCAATAATGGCCTGTCATTGGTTGGAGGTACAGTAACATGAACATGGAAGCCAGCATCATTGCCTCGCTGTGCCTGCTTTTGGCATTGACCTGCCGGGCGGCGACGGTCTACGTCGATGACGATGGGCCGGCGGACTTTGACAGCATTCAGGCCGCCATCCGTGCAGATACGACGAAGGACGGCGATCGAATCCTGGTGGCTGCCGGGCAGTACGATCTCAGTGAAACGCTGGTGTTCTGTGGAAAGAACATAACCGTCAAGAGCGTGGAAGGAGCCGACGTCACTATCATACAAGCGAATGGTCTGGATGTTGCGGTGCGGTTCGCCTCCGGAGAAAACCGAGACGCCGTTCTGCAGGGGTTCACCATCAAGGGGGCGTGGTGGTTTGGAATCGTTTGCGGGGCCGATCCGACGATTACAGAGAACGTCATTACCGATAACGGATCGGGCCTGTTCATCATCGGATCCGATGCCTTGGTGACCAAGAATAGGATCTACGGCAATGGCCGGTTCGATGGTCACGGCGGGGGGATCTCGTGCGACATGGGAAGCCCGTACATTCTGGAGAACGTGATCCACTCGAATATCGCAGGCGCAGGGGGAGGAATTGCCTGCTACGATGGTTCGACGGCCGTCATTGAAAGGAATCTCATCTATGACAATGAGGCTGTCGGTATGGGCGGAGGTGGGGTCTTCTCTGTCGATTCGGATAATGCTGTCGTTCTATTGGGTAATACCATAGTAGAAAACAGGGCCTGCCAGGGTGGCGGGCTGTTCGTCCGGGGAAACTGCCGGATTCAAAACTGCATTGTGTGGTTCAATCAGGCGGATCAGGACGATAACCACATTGAAACAGACGGGTCAAATGTCTCCCATAACAATATATGTGGCATTGACCCTGATGACCACGGCAACGTTTCTCTCGATCCTTGCTTCGCTGACCCGAACAATGGCGACTTCCACGTCAAGTCTCAGGCGGGTCGATGGGACGCGGTGCAGGGCGTCTGGGTGCAGGATGAGGTCACCAGCCCATGCATCGACGCCGGCGATCCGGCGACGCCGATCATGCACGAGCCGTTCCCCAATGGCGGCCTCGTCAACGTGGGCGCCTACGGCGGCACCGCCGAGGCGTCCAAGAGTTGGTTCAACGCCCCCGTCTGCGAGGTGATCGTCGCGGGCGACATCAACGGCGACTGCCGGGTGGACGTGGTGGACCTGGCTTTGATGGCCCGAAACTGGTTATCCGTTCGCTGATCCGCGCCAAAACAGGGCGCGCAAAAGAGGACCGGCGGTGCGTCCACCGTCGGTCCTTTTATGGAGAAGCCCACGTCCAAAGGGCGCAGGGTCTTGTTCGCCCCGCGGGCTGCCGCGTTTATTCGCAAAACTGTACGGCCATGCCGATACAGGCTCCCTCGAGCATTCCTTTGCGGTCCACGCGCAAAACCTTGGCGCCCTTGATGCGGGCATATTGCCCCTTTTGGCGTGCCAGGGCCGGGGTACGGGGGAAGTTGATCTCCACCTCGTGGCCCGGGCGGATGGGGGTGGTCATGGGAAGCGTCAGATACGCCCCACCCCGGCTGACGTTCTTGCTGCGGCCGTTGAAAAAGCGATTGGCTTCCGGTACCCAAACACTCACCGGCCATGAAAGTTCCGAGCGAGCTTCCTTTCTCTGTTCGACCAGCGTGGCTTCCATATCCGTGTCTCCGATAAAATAGGCAACTTTCTCGACGGACTATCCTATCGGCAATGTGAAAATGGAAAGATTAGGACAAGTGAGCATTTTTGCGAGTTTAGTGAAGACTGTTTGCTCTCTCGCTTACGGTACGTCCACGCGTCCTGTATTATCGGACGGGATCATGGCAGAATACCCATGCGACACGGGTTCGATCACAGCGACGTTCTCCGCCGGGTCGAGCCGGATCGGTTTTTTGGAAAAATATTCGACGTGGCGTCGCGTTCAAACGTCTATTATCCTGTGCCGCGCACGGAGCGCCTTTTGGAGGTACTGCAGATGGCCCGAAACATCGTGTGCATCCTGGTGGCGTTGGCCCCGTCACTCTTGTCCGGGTGCGTCGTCATCGATGTAGAGGACTGCCCCCCGGCGGTCGTTGAGCGCGATGACACCACAATCGCCGAGATCGACGCCGCCGCGAAGCTTTTCTCGGACGCGCAGAAGCGGGACGTGTACGTGGGGATCGCGAAGCGGCCATGGCTGAGCTGTGCCGCCCAGGTACACCTGGCCAAACGGGCGCACGACCTGTTCAGCGACTCGGCCAAGGAGCAGGTGCTCCTGGCGCTGATCGAGAACCCCTGCATGTGCGATACGACCAAGGCCCGGATCCTCAAAGACCTGCACCGGCTGTTCTCCGACAGCGCCAAGAGGCGGATCCTGGACGCCTTCAACAAGCGGGCTCAGCCCCCGGTTCCGGTCTCGCAAGAGGCCATGCCAGAGGGCATGTAGGGCGTGTATCAAGCCTCCTTATGAAAGTATTCTCAGGCCTGAGAATACGTGCGGGGGACACGGCTCCTGGCCCAGAGGTTCGCCACCTGGTCAATGAGAAAAGTCATCACGGCCCCTTGTTTTTTGTGCTAAGAAGGGCGATGATACACTTGACTTATGGCGGCGTCCTACCAGAACAAGCGGCTGGCTGAGTTGTTTGACGGGCTGCGGTTCGCCTCGCGAACGCAGAAGGAGAAGCACCGCCGCGCTACACGGGTTCTCCAGGGTCTGGTTCGCCGCGATCAGGAATACCCCTTCGATTTCGTGTACTTCCGCATTACCGGCTACCGGCCGCACCAGGACAGCAGCGGGCTGGTGGTCGTTGGCGATGAACTACTGCACGACCTGCGGGTGTTCGAGGCCCGGCTGGAGCACGAATTGGCCGCGTCGGTCGACCACGCGCCCGAGCCGATCTACACGGCCGAGGAGGTGACCCGTCGATTCGGCATCTCCCGGCGGACGCTGCAGCGGTGGCGTCGGCTGGGGCTGGAGGGGCGGCTGTACACGTTTGATGGCCGTCGGCGCCGCGTGGGCTTCGCCGCGTCGGCGGTGGAGGCGTTTCTGGAGCAGCACGGGGGCGTGGTCGAGCGGGCCCGCGGTTTTTCCAAGCTCAGCGAGGCCGAGCGGCAGCAGGTGGTGGACCTGGCCCGGCAGGTCACGCGGGAGACGCACGCCAGCCCCTCGGCGGTCATGGCCGAGGTGGCCCGCCGCACCGGCCGCGCCCGCGAGACGATCCGCACGATCGTTCGCCAGCATGACCGGCGGCGGCCCGATGAGCCGGTTTTCGACGCGCGTCGCCGACCCCTCAGCGCCAAGGACGAGGCCCAGATTTACCGCCTCTTCGGCCAGAAGGTCCGCATCGGCGAGCTGGCGGCTCGGTTCGGCCGCAGCCGCAGCACGATCTACCGCATCATGAACCGTCAGCGGGCCCGCGACCTCCTGGGCCGCAAGATCACCTACGTCGACAGCGACGAGTTCCTCGCCGACGACGCCCGCGGGCGGATCCTGGAGGCCCCGACGCCCGTGCGGGCTGTCGACGGCGAGGGCTGGCTGCGCCGGGATGAGGAGGTGGTCCTGTTCCGTCGGTACAACTACCTCAAGTACCTGGCCTGCATCGAGCGGACGCGGATTAACGCCGCCCGGCCCAGCAGCCGACGGCTTCGGCTTGTGGAGCAGTACCTCGCCGAGGCCGAACGCGTGCAGCAGGGCCTGATCGAGGCCAACCTGCGGCTGGTCGTCAGTATCGCCGGCAAGCACTTGCAGACCGGCGCGGCCGTCGCGGACCTGGTCAGCGAGGGCAACCTGTCGCTCATGCGGGCGGTGGAGAAGTTCGACTACACGCGGGGTTATCGCTTCAGCACGTATGCCACGTGGGTCATTACAAAGGACTTCGCCCGGCGGATTCCGGCCGAGGCGTCGCGCCCCGACCGCCCGACCGCCGCCGACATGGACCAGCTTCAGCAGAACCTGCGGCTCGGCGAGCGGATCGACTTCGAGGCCGTCGAGCGGGCCCGCCACAGCCTCGAACAGGTCATCCGCGACAACCTGGACGAGCGCGAGCAGTTCATCGTCCGCCACCACTTCGCCCTGGACAGGGGCCCCGTGCGCAAGAAGCCGCACACGCTCAAGGAGATCGGCGACCGGCTGGGCCTGAGCAAGGAGCGCGTCCGTCAGCTCGAGCTGCGGGCCCTGCAGAAGCTCCGCCAGTGCCTCAGCCCCGAAGAGTTCGACCTGCTCACGGGTTGAGCCAACACCAGACGCGACGCACGATGATTGAAGGACATAATGAACAGGCTTGAGCACGCATCAGTCAGCAGGTGGTGCGGGGCACTGTGACAGCCGTCTGCCAAGATGGAAAACGGTGCTCATGGCACGCTTGCCCGGTTTCCCCGAAACGCTCCAAAAAAACCTGGCTGTAAGAGTTGACATAGTCCTCGAATACAGTATCGTTAATCATCGAGGCACAAACTAGACATGAGGGTCAATCGACGGGATTATAGGTATGCGGAACAAGGCGCAAAGCGGACTCCTGGGTATTAATGAGGCTCGTTACGAAGAGTTGTCCATCTCCGAGGAACTAGCTTGGCTCAGGCTTCGGATCGCGCAGTTTGTTAAAGGTGGTGTATATCTATTAGCGGGGGAACCGGGGATCGGAAAATCAACCTTGGCAATCCAAATCGCGCTCGACCTCGGCAGAAGTGGGAAGCGGACCGTTTATGTGCTGACAGAGCAATCCAAGGAGGACTTGGCGAAACGTGCTCGTCTCATGACTGCCGCGTTTAAGTCGCCCGATGCCGAGAAGGCGTTAGGGAACATTGACCCAGAAGACAATATCTATGACATAGAGTCTCTTCCAAGTTTTTTGGGTCACCAAATCCTAAGTCCCAGCGGGAAGTATCATGGGGTCGACCTTGTTGTAATTGACTCGGTACAGGGGCAGGGTCTGGCAGCCACAGCAACGAGCAAGTACCGGCAAGTGTACGAGTTCTGTCGACAGTGCAAGGCCGCGAATATCACCGTCGTTCTCGTGTGCCATGTCACGAAACGAGGGGAAATTGCCGGGCCGAAGGATATGGAGCATAATGTTGACTGCGTGCTAGTGATGCGGAAGGCGATGATTTATAGACCCATGTTTGTGCCGAAGAATCGGTTTGGTCCAGCTGTACTGAAGCCTATCCCCCTTCAGCTTGACCGTAATACGACAGCTCTTTCCTTGGCACCCCATAGCGAGTCGGTGAGTACAGTTGCAAGAACCTATCTTGGTCCAGATCCGGAGTTGCCTGAGGTCCAAGCTGCGGTATCTCTGCCCTCGTACGGCACGCATGGCAAGATAACGGCTCCCAACCTACCGCGAAAAGAGATCGAACAAATCGCAAACTGCATCAGCCAAATTCCGGATATGAATATCGAAGATCTGGATTATACTATTCATTGCCGTTTACCGGGCGAAAAGCGATTCCGGCCGATGCTTGGGCTTCCGCTTGCGATGGCATTGGTGGCGTCATATCTACAACGTAGCATTCCACGGCAGCACGTCTATATAGGTGAAATAGATTTGTTGCGGCATGTCAGGCAGCTGCCGGAACAGCTTATTATGGAACTGGCTGAGTCGATCGAGAGTGGCATGATTTCCCCGCCTGTGCGTGTATTTTTGCCACCCAACGGCGCCGAGATGTTACGGGGGTTAACCAAGAAAGCCGTGGTCGTTGCCTGCCCCCAACTCGACGACGCTGTCAAGAAAACCTGGCCGGACATGTTTGCTGGCGAGTGACGTGTGGAGGGTACTATGGGCTTGCAGGATGTAGTACGGCAGTATACATATGCTACCCGCGATGCCATTTCTCTACTTGCTGAGGAGATTCAGCGACTCACACGAGATATGAAGGCTTTTGAGACTGAAGCTCATACCCGTGAAGAGGAGACTAAGTCCTTTGCCGGCGCAATCGCCGAAAAGGATCGTACTATCCGAGATCTCCGAAACAGAGTGGACGAACTGCAAACGCAATTTGAGAGTCTGCGAGTTAGACTGGACCAAAACAGAGCCGAATTGCTCAATGTCGAAAGCGAACTGAATGCCGTTCTTGCTCGTCAGAAGGCGCTCCGGACGGCTGCTGCCAATGCTCTGGAGAGGGCTCGCAAACTTGAAGCTCAAGTCGCCAAGTCGATGGAGGAACAAGGGAACCTTGAGCAGAAACTTGTCAAAGAAGAGAGAATAGCTTTTGCGGCCTATCAACAGCAGGTGTGGGAGCAACTTCTGGCATGTCAGCAATCCGAGTCAGACATTGCCAGCAAGCGAGCTGCCAGAGAGGCCCTCGATGCTGCGCGTCGAGATGACCCAGTTGTTGCTGATTTGTTTGAAGCTCGCGCTGAATGGAGACTAATTGTGCAGAGTAGTGCCTCCGAGCCCGTTAAGAGAACTGCCGCCCAGGAGCTCACGAGAATAGACAGGGACCTTGAGTCTCGATTCCCTGGCGCTTTAGAGGCAATAGATCGGAACATGGGAAGGGAGGAACTGCAGGAGTTGTTCTTTATGCCCGTAGATGCAGATGGGGCGTGTCTGGTCTTCCTCCCAGTCCCCGAGCAGGTCTGGTCAGACGTTCGGATGGGTTCCACCGACAGTCTCGCCAACTTGGCGATGCATCTTTGCTGGGCATTCATCAAAGCTTTGCGGCTCTCAGATGTGGATTCTCGTTTTTTTACTTATGATGGTCTGTGTGTCTTACACGTTGCTCGTGCTTTTGAAGATTTGAATCGACTGGGGAGTGTTCCTCTCGAGTTCTCACCCCACAGCAAAGTAGATTTTGTGCTTTCTCCGATTCCCTCGGAAGTTCAGGAGTCACTGCATGTGCAAGGTTCCATTATTCGAAGCAGCTCAGACACTAAACCTGCATCCCGGTGACTGTCTTTTGTATCTACAGCCCCTGGTTCGGGATTTGTCTGAGTGCTGGCCGCTGGTTGATCGTGGATATATTGACACGTTGCTCCAGTTGTACCCGGCCCTACAGCCAATTCAGCGCGCAGGACGAGCCAGACCACCTGACGATCCGTCGGGGTCTCGCGAGGGGGGGGCCGACGATAGCCCGCCGACTCAGCCCGTACTATCCGAGGGGGCTCAACAGGTACTCCTCAAGATGGAACGGAAAAAGTTCTGGGCTACCCACACAGTGTCGCGAGAAAGGCTGAAGAATACGTTTTGCCAGACAGTTCCTGATGTGGATGCAGCGATCGACGAGCTTCTCCGTCACGGATATATCCTGATGCATAGTAAAGACACATACAGCCTGGATCAAAGCCGTAAGGCTGCAGTTCTGGACGTTGTCAGCCAAGCTACGGGGAGAAAGGGGGTATAGGCACTCCGAGGTTGGATGGCCAGAGGGGGACATCGAGGGCAGTTGTCTACTGTGACACCGTGGGCGGGCTGCTCTGGCGAATCCATCATTCGGACCATCGATTTACTCGGAAAACCAGGACCGTGCCGGGACTCGGTCGCTGCCACCCCGCACGATATGTGGATTCCCGCCAGTATTTATCCCAGACTCGATCCGGGGCACGGATTACACGGGGCTTGGGCTCTTTAGGTCATTCCCTCAGTCATCAATAGTGCGACCGACCGATGAGAAATAGTCGGACTCTTCATCCTCTGAAAGACCGGCTACACGATACCGCGTGAAGGGGAGGCGGTCAAGGCGGTCGTTGACGGAGTTGTCCCCTCGTTCTTGGCCGACTGCGGAGGAATCGCGATCCTCTCCGACAAGGACAGCGCCGCTGGGGCTTGCAGAACAAGAGCCCAATTCGTTCTGGAAGGCACGGACATCCTGGAGCGGGGATGACTCAGGACGGCCATTACGAGATGAACCACGGCGCCGAGGCGGCGCGGCGGATGTGCACCTCGTCGATGACGGCATTGCCGCGATGACCGACCAGATAGCCGACAATCTCGGCGATCTCCTGCGGATCCATCAGCGCCTCGCGGGGAATGTCCGGCCGGACCCGTCCGACCATGTCGGTGTCCACGCCGCCCGGACAGACCACGTGCACCCGCACGGAGGTGCCGCGCATCTCCTCGGCCAGGGCCATACTCATCCCCCGCAGGGCGTGCTTGCTGGCGGTGTAGGCGCTCTGGTTCGGGTATCCCTTGATGGCGACGACCGAGGCGACGTTGACGATCACGCCGCGCGGGGCCCGTTGCAGCAGGCCGAGGGCCTGCCGGCACAGGATGAACGGCCCACGGGCATTGACCCGCATCAGCCGATCCCAGTCGGCGGTGCTCGTCTCGACCAAGGGCGCTGAATGCGTCAGGCCGGCATTGTTGACCAGGATGTCCAACCGGCCCGGCTCGGTCTCGATCCGCTCGATGAGCCCGCAAATGGAGGTCTCATCCTCCAGGTCCAGCGGCAGGGGATGGGCGCGACCGCCGGCGTCGCGGATCTCTGCGGCCACGGCCTCCAGGGCCGATTGGTCCCGCGCTGCGAGGATTACCTTCGCCCCGGCCCGGGCCAGGTGCAGCGCGATGGCCCGGCCGATGCCCCGGCTGGCTCCGGTCACCAGAGCGACCTGTCCTTCAAGCCTGTCTTGCATGCCCGGCCGACTCCCCCCTCGCCACGTCATCCCGCGGACGGCGCCGAACGCGACCGCAGCAGGTCCCGCAGCTCCCGATTAATCCGTACGCTGCACCACTCCCGGCCGCACATCGTGCAGAAGTCCTCGCCTCTGACGCCCTGCTCCATACGACTCTCGCGGCAGGCCTCCTCGTACATGGCGCGGGCCGTCTGCGGGTCGATCGCCTCATCCAGGTGGTGCGTCCAATCCAGGTCCGCGCGGGCGGTGCTGAGCCGCCGATCGCGCTCGGCCGCACCGGGATGGCCGCGCGCCACGTCCGCGGCGTGGGCGGCGATCCGCGCGGCGACCACCCCATGTCGCACGTCCTGGGCATCCGGCAGACCCAGGTGCTCCCGCGGCGTGACGTAGCACAGGAACGACGCCCCCCAGAACGCCGCCGCCGTACCGCCGATCGCGCTGGTGATGTGATCGTAGCCCGGCGCGATATCCGTCACCAGCGGGCCCAGCACGTAGAACGGCGCCCCGTGGCACAGCTCCTGCTGAATCTCCATGTTGTACTGAATCTGGTCGAACGGTACGTGGCCGGGGCCCTCGACCATCACCTGGCAGCCCTGCTCCTGCGCCCGCTGCGTCAGCTCGCCCAGGGTCCGAAGCTCGGCCAGTTGCGCCGCATCGGTGGCGTCGGCGATACAGCCCGGTCGCAGCCCATCCCCCAGCGAAAAGCACACATCGTACTCCCGCATGATCGCGCACAGATCGTCGAACACCTCGTAGAAGGGGTTCTGCCGGCCATGGTGCGCCATCCATCGCGCCAGCAGCGCCCCGCCGCGGCTGACGATACCGGCGACCCGCGAACCGAGCAACTCCAGGTGCTCATGGAGGACCCCGGCGTGGATCGTGAAGAAGTCCACGCCCTGCTCGGCCTGCTTGCGAACGATGCTCAGCAGGTGCTCGTGGTCGATCTCCTCAACGCCGCGGTCGATGATCGCCTCATACACGGGCACCGTACCGAAGGGCACGGGGCACTCGGCCAACAAGGCCCGGCGGATGGCGTCCAGATCGCCGGCGGTGCTCAGGTCCATGACCGCATCGGCGCCGGCCTCCAGCGCGACGCGCATCTTGGCGGTCTCATCGGCCAGGCTGGATCGCACGCTGCTGGCGCCGATGTTTGCGTTGACCTTAACCGTGCAGCATCGCCCGATGCCCGTCGGGTCCAGCGCCCCGGCCAGGTGGGCCGTGTTTGCCGGGATCACCAGCCGGCCCGCGGCGACCTCCGAGCGCACGAGTTCGGGGTCGAGGGCCTCGCGCTGGGCGACGCGCCGTATCGCCTCGCTGATCCGCCCGGTGCGGGCGATTTGCAGTTGTGTAGGCATGTCCGGACTCCAAAAAACAAACGCTTCCCGAAAAAGGGAAGCGTCGCTCTCGCCGAAACGTTCGTCGAACGTCGCTTCCCTACGCAGGTACGCCGCCTTGGCGGCTGCCTGATCAGGTTCCAAGGGCCTTTCTCAGATCCGCCGACGCGGACCACCCCTAGCGACCGACCGGATTCTACCGCCCGATTCTACGGCGTGTCAAAGAATTTGTTCGTCAGCGCAGTTTCAGCGTCGCCAGGGCCAGGATCGCGCAGGCGATCTCCAACAGCCAGAACCGCACAACGACCTGTGGCTCGGACCAGCCGCCCAGGTGAAAGTGGTAGTGTATCGGCGCGCAGCGGAACATTCGCTTGCCGTGGGTGTACTTGTAGTAGCCCACCTGGAGGATGACGCTCCCAAGCTCCATCACGAAGACACCGCCGATCAGCAGCAGCAGGATTTCGTGCCGCGTGACCAGGGCCCCGTAGCCCATGGCCGCCCCCAGCGGCAGCGAGCCCACGTCGCCCATGAACACCTGGGCGGGGTGGCAGTTGAAGTACAAAAAGCCCAGCACCGCCCCCAGGATCGAGGCGTAGAAGACACACAACTCACTGGCCTTGGGGATATGCGGCAGCAGCAGGTAGCGGGCCCACGTGACGCCTTCGGGGTTGTCGGGCGTTTGCGAATACGACATGTCCTCCGAGGCGACGTAACACAGGACGATCAGTACGAACGAGACCACCCCCAGGCAGCCCGAGGCCAGGCCGTCCATACCGTCGGTGAGGTTCACGGCGTTGCTCGTGGCCGACATGTACAGGATGGCGATGACCGCGAAGACCCAGCCGGCCAGCGGGATGCCATACTTATAGAACGGCAGCCAAAGCCGCACGGCGTCGTCGATCTGTCGAAAGTCGCTATACAGAAAGTGGGCCACGAGCACGGACCCGCCGAATTGGAAGACGAGCTTCTCCCAGGCTTTGAGGCCGTCGCGATTGCGGGGCTGGGTGCCGGCGGTCAGCTTGAGCCAGTCATCGGCGGCGCCAATGCCTCCGAACCAGATGATGACGAACAGGGCCTTCTGTATGAACGGATTCGTCAGGTCCGCCCACAGGCACGTGCCGAGCACGATGGCCAGCAGAATCATCAGGCCGCCCATGGTCGGCGTGTTCGCCCGCTCGCGCATGAGCTCGTTGAGCGCGGTGTGATGGAACTCCGGTCGATCGCCGACCTTCTTGCGCATGAGCCAGCGGATGATCCGCGGTCCGATCAGCAGGCTCAGGACCAGGCTCACCAGCGCCGCGGCGATGCTGCGGAACAGGATGTTCTCGTAGGCGTAAAAGCCCGCGACGGGCCGCTCCAGGTGCTGCCGCAAAAAATCGAGCAGGTGATAAAGCACTGTCGGCTATGCCTCCGAACGCCGTGGCGAAGATCGGGCCGACGGCGCGCCCGCCTCGGCCGGGGCGAATCCGGCGCGCAGTCGCCGCACGGCCTGTTCCAGGTGCATGCAACGCGAGCCCTTGACCAGTACTATATCGTCCGCCGCGACGAATTCTTGCAGATTATCGCACAGGACCCCGGTTGTCGTGAAATGATGGGCGGCTCGGCCGGTGCCGGCGGCCTGCCTGAAGCCGCGTTCGACGGCCTCGGCGAACGAACCGGCCGCCAGCAGCACCCGCACCCCGTGATCGGCGGCTTGACGGCCCAGGTCCTCGTGCAGCGACTCGGCCGCCGGGCCCAGCTCGGCCATCGTGCCGCAGATGAACACGCTTCGACGGCCCGTGCGCCCGGCCAGCCGTTGCAGGCAGTCCAGGGCGTTGGCCATCGAAGCCGGGTTGGCGTTGTAGCAATCGTTCAGCACGAGCAGCGGGCCTATGGATTCAAGCTGCAACCGCATCTCCGGCGGTGTCAGCGACGCGACCGCTCCGGCGAAGTCGCCCGCCTGCACCCCGAACCGCCGACACACGGCCCAGGCGGCCAAAACGTTTTCCAGGTTCGCCCGGCCGGCCAGGGGGACCTCGACGCGGACCGATTCGATGGTCAGCCGGCCGCGGTCGCCATCGGTCTGTAGGCCATCGGCGCGGATAACGCAATCCGCCGATGTGCCGAAGGTCTCGAACGCAAGGCCCCGCCGGCGGCAATACGCGACAAGCTCCGGGATTCGCCCGTTGATCAGCAGACAGCCGTCCGGCCGCAGCCCCTCGGCGATCGAGGCCTTCTCGGCGACGATGGCCTCCAGCGACCCGAAACCCTCCAGATGTGCGGGCAACACGTTCGTAACCACGGCGATGTCCGGCTCGGCGATCAAGGTCAGGTCACGGATCTCGCCGGGCGCGTTGGTGCCCAGCTCCGCGACGACCACGGCATGTTCGCGACCGGCCCGCAAAAGCGTCAATGGCAGGCCCACGGCGTTGTTGAAGCTCTTCTCGGCCTGGTGGCAGCCCATCCGCCGCGACAGGACGTGGTGGACGATCTGCCGCGTGGTGGTCTTGCCCGCCGAGCCGGTGATGCCCACCACGCGGAATCCCATCCGCCGCCGGTACCACCGCGCCAGGTCGCCCAACGCCCGCAGCGTGTCGGCGACGCGGATGATCCGCCCATCCGGCGGCGCCGGGGCATCGTCGCGGACCACTGCGCAGCACCCGCCGGCATTGAGCGCCGTCTCCACGAACGCATGGCCGTCGAACCGCTCGCCCCGCAGGGCGAAAAAGCACGCCCCCGGCGGGATCGCCCGCGAATCGGTGCTGATCGAACGCACGAGTCCATCCGGCACAGGCCCCTCCACCCGCCCGCCGACCGCCCGAATCAGCTCTGCCACAGAAAAAGGTTCCATATCCGCCGCCGTTCTCCCTGCCTTGCCCGTAATGTCCCCCTGCCGATCAGAGCAGCGTCCGGAGCACCTCGCCGGCGACTTCGCGGTCGTCGAAGTGAATCCGCTCGGTGCCGAGAATCTGGTAGTCCTCGTGGCCCTTGCCGGCGATGAGGACCACGTCGCCGGCACCGGCCTCGCGCAGGGCCGTTTCAATCGCCGCTCGACGGTCCGGCTCGACGGTCACGCGCCCTGCCCCGGCGTCGGAGAAGCCCGCACGAATCTCCTCGATGATCCTCCGGGGGTCCTCGGTGCGGGGGTTGTCGCTGGTGACAACGATGCGATCGGCAAGCCGCTCGGCCACGCGGGCCATCCGGGGTCGCTTGGTGCGGTCGCGGTCGCCTCCGCAGCCGAACACCACGATCAGCCGGCCCCGGCACAGGGGCCGAAGCGTCGTCAGCACGTTCCGCAGGGCGTCGTCCGTGTGGGCGTAGTCGACCAGAACCTGGAATTCCTGCCCGCTTTGGACCGGCTCCAGCCGACCCGGCACGGCCTGCAGCGCCGCCAGCCCCCGGCCCAAGGTCTCGATGTCAAATCCGGCTGCCAGGCACAGCCCCGCCGCCGCGAGGTGATTAGCCACGTTGTGCGAGCCAACCATCGCGGTCGCCACCGGGACCGCCTTGTTGCCAAAATGCAACACATAATGCGTCCCGTGAGCATCCATCCGCACGACGGCGGCCCAGAGGTCGGCCGGCTCGTCTATGGCGTACCAGAAGATGCGGCAGCGGGTCAGCTCGGCGATGCGGGCGGCGTGGGGCGATTGGCGGTTCAGGACGGCCACGGCGTGGATCGGCAGGTTCATGAAGAGCCGGGCCTTGGCCGCCAGGTAGTCCTCTTCGGTCTTGTGATAATCCAGATGGTCGCCGCTGAGATTGGTGAAGGCCGCGGCGGTGAAGTCCACCCCAGCCAGGCGGTTCTGGTCCAGGGCATGGCTGCTGGCCTCGGCAACCATGAAGGCCGCGCCGGCGTCGACCATCTTGCGGCCCAGCCGCGCCAGGTCAATGGCATCGGGCGTGGTCAGCGGGGCGGGAATCGGCGATCCATCGCCCGTATCGTATTGAATCGTGCCGATCAGACCGCATTTGGCTCCGGCGGATTGTACGACCGACCGCACCAGCCAAGCGACCGTGGTCTTGCCGTTGGTGCCGGTCACCGCCAGGTTGCACAGCGCTCGGGCCGGATACCCCACACGCGCCTGGGCCAACTCGCCCAAGGCCGCGGCGGTATCGGGCACCACGACCAGCTCGGAGGCACCGACGGGTCGATCCTGGCGGCTGACCACGTAGCGAGCCCCCCTGTTGACGGCCTGATCAATGTAATTGTGACCGTCGACGTGGGCGCCGGGCACGGCCACGAAGACATCGCCGGGCCGGACCTGCCGCGAATCGGCGCACACACCGATCCGCTCGCCTTGCGATTGAACCAGCGCCAGAAGCTGCGTAAACGTCATGCGGCCATCCCTGAATGGCCCCCCGGCGCCGGTATTCTATCGTAGGCGACAAGAAACGCAATGCCGCAATGCCTGCGAGGTGATAAAAATGGGGCCGGCTCCTCCGATCCGGCCCCATTCACGCTTCTACCCTCTCCGAAGCCCATCCGCCCGCGGGTAGGACGGACAAAAAACGCTTCGTGACAACAGGGGCGCAATCATCGTGCCACGATTGTTTGCCGATGGTTGTCGCAAGATGGGCGACCCGTAATGGGCTGTCACACTGAGATTTATAGCCTCAGAACCAGGCCTGCGGACTCTTTTCCATAGACAGCGAAGGTCCGATATGTTGCCGCAAGACAACACGTTGCAGCCATGTTGTTATCGGAACGCCACATGTTCAGCACTTAATCAGGTGATCAGGCCGACCCCCCCGTCGAGTTGGCCGCTTCGTGGAGCCGAATGCTGAATCAAAATGCATTCCTCGGCCTATTTGACCTGTGAGAGGACGTATTTTAGGTTTTCCATGTGGACGAGGTGTTCTCGACACAGCCGGTTATCCAAAAGGGAACGAGGACCAGGGGCAAGAGATGCCGATGAACGACGATCTTTCATCCAATGCCGCCGGCTTCGTGTCGGGGGCGTTCGAGACCCTGGGGGCGGGCATACGGAAGCTGGCCTCGGGACTGCGGATCAACAGTGCTGCGGATGATGCGGCGGGGCTGGCGGTACGCGAGCTTATGCGGGCGGACCTGGCCACGGCGAGGCAGGCCTCGCGGAACGTCCAGGATGGGATCAGCCTGGTGCAGACCGCCGACGGCGCCGCGGGCGTCGCCCATCGTCTGCTCACGCGGGCGCGCGAACTGACCACCCAGGCCTCCAACGGTACGCTCTCGGACGAACAGCGAAACATCATCCAACAGGAGGTGAACCAGTTGTCCGAGGAGATCACGGCGATCGGTCAACGGACGCGGTTCAACGGGATCGGCCTGTTCGAGGATGGCCAGAGCGTGGAGGTTGCTCTGGGCGACGGCGAGAGCATCGCGATCCAGACCGAGGCGATGCCCACGCTGAACGTGGACGTGGTGAACGACGCCGAGGGGGCGGCCGCGGCGGTGGACGCCGCGATCGAACAGGTCAGCCGCCTGCGGGGCAACCTGGGCGCCACGGCCAACCGGCTGGAAAGCGCCGGCGAGGTGATCGACGTCAAAACCGAGAACCTCCTGGCCGCCGAATCGCGTATCTCCGACGTGGACGTGGCCCGCGAGGTCGCCGGCCTGACGCGAAATCAGGTCATCGCCCGCAGCGCGATGGCCGCTCAGGCCCAGGCCAAGACCACGTCGCAGATCGTAACGATGTTGCTGGGCTGATCGCCGGATCGATCGCCCAGCGTGCGGAATTCATACGGCCTACGCCTCGTTCCGCCTGGTCCGGGCCGGCGATCCCTTGCCGACCCGGACCCCTTTTTTGCGCCTCATGTGCGGACCTGTCGCCACCTTGGCCGAGATTATTCCTCGGCTTCAACCAGGTGGGACAGCAGCCACTCGCCGGCCATCTCGGCCAGGTCCAGCAGGTCCACTCGGCAATCCGGCACGCCCTCGGGCCCTGTGACGTCAAACTGCAAGGCCGGATACCGCACGCAGATGCTGGCCTCCGGCACCATGCGCACGTATTCCTCCGCGATGGCAAACGCATCGACGGCGTAGTTGTAGAACCGCACATCGTCAATCTGCCCGCGGAAGAAGAAGTCGTGCAGCGGATTCTCATTGGCGCCGGCCCCGATCAGTAGATCGCGGAAGCGGTTGGTGCGATAGGCGGCGCCGGTCTGCTCAACGGCCACTGCGCCGTTGATGTAGAGCCTTCTGCGGCCCAGCAATGTATCGCGACCGTCGTCCAGCCGCTCCTGGGCCTCGAAGGTGACGGCGATGAAGACCCACTCGTCGAGGTGGACGTCGTTGACCGGATCGGCGGTGGACATGCCCGACCAACTGCCGGCCACGCCGGGTGTCCAGAACTGCCACTTGTTGTTGCTGGCGGCGTAGATGATATACCCCTGGGTGGGGTCGTCATGCCGGCCACTGACCAAGGCGCGATAGGCCCCCACGCCTCCGGACACGTTCGCCCAGCCCGTCACGGTGAAGCTCTCGGTGTTCAACTCCGGCGACCAGGGCACGGTCACGGCCGACTGCCCATCCAGATCGATCGCCATACCTCCGGCGAAGCTGCCCGGCACGTAGTTGGGCTCGCCGAACGGCTGGCCGTCGTGCACGCCCAGTGAATCGGCCAGCGATTCCTCAAATTCCCACTGGGCCACCAGCCGCTGGGTCATCAGCAGCACGGGCGCGGACACGTCTTCGCCAACGGCGTTGGACAGGATGCAGTACACGTAGCCCTCCAGGTCCGCGGTCACGTTGGGCACCACCAGCGTGCTCAGATCGGCGCCGGCGCCCAACAGGGTGTCATCTCCCGAGACCACGGGGTCGGGCGAGAGGAACCACTCGTAGAGGGTCTGGTTCCGTCCGACGATGCTGAACGTGGCATCCTGACCGGCGGGGACGATCTGCTCGCGCGGCCCGACCTCGACGACCGGCGTCTCGGGTTCGGTGGTGAACGACCAGACCACTCCCGGATGGAGAATATCCGGCCCTGGCGCGTTGGGCTCGTAGGCATCCACCCGCCAGAAGTAGGTCGTGCTGTAGGCCAGCGGACCGTCGAACTCCACGAAGGTCTCGGCCTGCCGCTCGGCGATTCGAACGGATGGATCGGCCGAGGTCACTTTCAGCTCGTTGGGGTCGAAGTACACATCGTACGCCACGACATCATACGTGTCGGGCGCCGACCAGCTCAGATCGGTGTCGATCGAGATCAGCGGCAGGCCGTTGCCGGGCGTGGGGTCCCAGCTTTGACGGTGGATCACGCCGAGGTATACGGCGGGGTTATAGATCTTGCCCTGGTTCCAGTCGCCGCCGCCGCCGGCCCAGCGATTGATGCCGATGGGCCGATTCAGCGAATCGCCGAAGGCCGTCTTGACGACCGGCGCGGACGCGACGAGCGTCAGGCCCGTGCCGGACAGATCATCCAGCCAGAGCCGCGCCTCGCCGGCGAGGCTGCCATCGCCGGCGACCGCGTTGCCCAGCGTATCGAATTCGGCGACGACGTGGTACCACTGCTGCGACTCGATGGGGACGCCCACGATGTAGGCGTTGTTGGAGAAGATGAATTGGATCTGGCCCTCGAAGGTGCGCAGGGCCTCAGTGCCGGCGTAGTCGAGCAGCTTGCGGATGTCGGTGTAGTTGCCCGGCCAGTAGAACCAGACATCCATGGTGTAGCCGCCATGGGCGACGACGATGCCGTTCTCCAGCAGGTCGACCGCGTTCGTTCGGCCATGTCCGCCGCTGGCACCGGTCAACGAGCCGCCCGCACCGCCAGGCGGTACATCGCCGTTCAGATAGCCGCCGGTGGAATCCATCGTGCCGTCGTTGCCGGCGGAACTGAGATCCACGATCGCCGTGGAGGTCCCATTGTACGAGTCCGGAAACGCGTACTCAAACACCGGGGTCAGGGCCGCTTTGGCCGCGACGCCCACGCAGAGCGCCACTACGAACAGAATGAACACCTTGCGAACACTCATCATTCACCCTCCAATAATAGGTTTACGCGATCGACACCACCAGTCGGCTTAGACAGTAGTATAGCCTGATGGTTCGCGGGATGCGAGTCCTTTCTGAGGCCCCCGGTCACACCGTGCCGGCCTGTGATGGATGGCGGAGGCAATTGCATCATGGCCGGGCTTGCGCCGGCCGAACGCGCTGCAACGACCGGTGCGGACCGGAACCGACGAGGAGGGCGTTCACAGCTCCGCCATGTGTTCCGCCAACAGCATGTCAGAACATCGCGCCGATCCGCAGCGACTTGCAGAGGCGCCGTTGTCAACCGGGACGTCCGAGACCTGCAAGAACGGCCGCGAACGGTCCCTGTCAAGGCAGATCCGATGAAGCTCTGAACGTCGATCTCCCGGGAGGGGGTCCGCTTCTCTTGGGCCCGGGCCGCCGACTCCCGTCCATCCCCTCTCCCGGCATTCCTGAAGGAAATGTGCGAATTTGCCTCAAGTCGCGGGTCGGATCGGCCGATACCACTCTTTCCGAAAGCCTTTTTTGCCCTTTGGCACCCCCTGTGGAATGCGGAGGATGCGCTGGTTATCGGGTATTCGATACAGCAGCGAACGGACCGGATGTTACACGGAGGTAACAGATGAATGCTGCATCGGAGACGATCCAGGAGACGTGGGAGCAATTCCTCAAGAACCACGATGACGCAAGTCGCAATGCCCTCATTCTTCATTACCTGCCCCTCGTCCGATACACCGCGGAGAGAGTCTATGCCAGACTGCCCTCCAGCGTGGAACGGGACGACCTGATCCACGCGGGGATCCTCGCCATGATCCGGGCCGTTGACCGGTTCGATCTCGGCCGAGGCATCCTGTTCGAGACCTACTGCTCTCGCCGGGTCGAAGGGGCCATGATCGATTATCTGCGGAGGACGGACTGGATCCCCAGGCTCGTTCGAGATCGCAGTCGGAGGTTGGAGAAGACTCGACAGACACTCCTGTCCCTCCTGGGGCGGGCGCCCACGGACGAAGAAATGGCCGCCGACCTCAAGCTCGATATGGATACGTTCCGGCGGTTTCAGCGAGACGCCAATGCGATCTCCTTGATTTCACTCCAGGGCAATGGCGGCGACGGGGATGAGCAGGACGAGTTTCAGCAGATCCAGGTCATCCGGGATGCGAAGAGCCGCGACCCTCTCGTGGAGGTTCAGAAGCAAGATACAAAAGAGTATGCTACACGGGGCCTGTCCAGGGAAGAGAAGCTCATCATCACCCTATACTACTTCGAAGGAATGACGCTGCGGGAGATCGGCACGGCCTTGGGCATTTCCGAATCCAGGGTGTGTCAGATTCACTCTTCGGTCCTTGCGCGACTCCGGGCCCGTCTGAATAGATCGCCCTTTCGCGACCTGTTCGAAGCGGGGTAGCCATTTTTCTTCATAAGCTCTCTTCATGACTTTCAAGGATCGGTTCAAAAACCAGCCCCTCGGAGGGCAGACTGCTACTGATTCGGTTGGGCAATCGAGGCTGTTTTGAGGGGTCGAAAGGGCAAGAGAAGAAGGCTGAGGATTCTCACAAACCCTTACGCAATAGGGAGATAGGAAAACTGAGAGTGCAGGGACTCGAACCCTGGACCTACGGCTTAAAAGGCCGTTGCTCTACCGACTGAGCTACACTCCCGTATGTGCCGCCGAGATGCACAACGCCCAGGACGGGCGGATCACCGGCATTGCTTGTACCGCCAGCGGCGGTCGCGGTCAAGCGTCGATCCGGCACAAAGCGGGCTGCCGGAGGACCCGACGCGGCGCCGCACGGGCCGCCCGGTGATTGCGGATCAAGCATTCGGCCAACGGCGCCCCGGCCGGTGGTCGCGTGGTCGCCGCTCACCGCCGACGCGGCAGGCGACTGAGCAACGTCAGCACCATCACGCCGAGCAGGACCGTCAGCGGGCCCTCGGTCCACGTCCACAACGCCGGCAGCCCCAGCACCGCATCCAGCCACGTCACGCCCAGGCCGCCGGCGATGGCGATGCCCGCGAACAGCCGCAGGGCCGGGCGATAGCGCGGCAGGTCGCTCGAAAACAGCCACAGGAAGCCGCCCATCATCGCGTACATCGCCGACAGCGTCCGCGTCAGGTAGCTCAGCAGCGGCGTGTACTCCAGCGGGCCCATCCCGATGCGCTCGTGGATCGCGGCCATCCACGCGAACGGGCAGAAGACGAACACCAGTGCACACAACCCGGCCAAGCCGGTCAGCCGGAGCAGCACGATCAGGAGCGTTCGGGCGGTCATATCGGCATCCCTTACTGGGCTCGCGGCTCCGGAGTGCCCACGGCCGGCCGCGAGAGCGGACACGGATCAGAACTCGGTCTCATACACGGCATAGGCCGTTCGCGTCAGGCCCAGGGCGGCATAGGCCTGCTGGGCGACGGCGTTGTTGTGCTCCACGTACAGCCGCAGGCCGCACGCGTCGGCGTCGTCGCGGGCGCGTCGCACGAGCTCGCCGTACAGGCGTCGCAGGAGCCCGCGCCGCCGGAATTCGGGCCGCACGTAGAGACTTTGGATCCACCAGAAGCAGCCATCCCGCCAGTCGGACCATTCGTAGGTGACCATCAGCGCGGCGACGACGCAATCGGTGGTCTGCGCGACCAGATAGAACCCCAGGTCCGGGCGATCCATCAGGCGGCGCACGCCGCGGCGAACCCGGTCCGCATCGAGGTCGCGATCCTCGGTCTCGCGGGCCATGGCGACGTTGAACGCGGCGATCGTCTCGGCATCGTCCGGCCGGGCCGTGCGGACCATCAGGTCCCCGGCCGTGTCAGCGGGCTTGGCGGGTCGGCTCACGTGCGGCTTACTCCTTTCGCGGCGCGGCCGGGCACGGTCCCGTGCCACGGCGGGCCGGCGGTCGCGGCTCAGGCCGCCTCGGTCGCCTCGGCCGCCTCGGCCGCATCGGGCAGCTCGGCCAGGGCGCGGTTCATGCGTTCGATGGCCTCGTCGATCTCGGCGGTGCTCTTGAAGCCGATGACGATCGCGCTGAGGCCCGGGCAACGCATCGCGAAGCGGATGCTCTTCTCGCGGTCCTCCGGGTTGGTGAAGGCGCCCTCGCCCATGATCTTCATGCCGATGACGCCGCGCTTCTTGGCGTGCAGGACCTTAAGCTGTTCGACGACGGCCGGCACGTGCGAGGCGTCGCTCTTGGCGTTCCACCGCTCGGCGGGCGTATCCATGTTCACGCCCTGCGGATTGATGCGGACCAGGTGCACGTCGACCCAGTCGATCTCGCCGGAGCGCTTCAGGGCCGGCACGCTGTGGCACGACATGCCGTGGGCGCGGATGATCTTGCGGGCCTTGGCCTCTTCGAGGGCGTCGAGGACGCGTTGTCGCTCGTCGTCCCAGTCGTGGCGGACCACGCAATGCGTCAGCACGCTGTCGATGTACTCCACGCCCAGCTCGCGGCGGTAGCGGTCCAACACCTCGAGCGGCTTTTCCGGGTTGCCCGGCATCTTGGTCTGGATGAACAGCGTCTCGCGGGGCAGGCCCTTGATCGACGCGGCGATCATCTCGTGGGTTCGGTACGACTCGGCCGTGTCGATGTACCGCACGCCGTGCTCGTAGCCGTAGCGGATCAGGCGGGTCAGGCCATCCTGGCCGAGGCTGCGCTGCACGCTGCCGCCGACGCTGCCGAAGCCCATCCCCAGCCGGCAGATCCGCAGGCCCGTCTTGCCCAGCTTGACCTGATCGACGGCCGTGGGCCTTTTTGCCGGTTCGGCGGCAAGGAGGCGATCACCGACGATCAGCGCCCCCGACACCACCGCCGTACTCTCAAGGAATCGTCGCCGTGTGATCCTCTGGTCTGCCATGGCTGTACCCTTTCCGCAATGGTTTGCCTCATTCGCGACCCACGCATTATAGCCGCCTGGGCCGTGTCGTGCCAGTCCCTGTCCATGCTCAACGGGCCCTCCGGTTGGCCATGGCTTGCAGGACCGACCGAGTCCTCGCGACCAGCCGGACGGTGAGCGGGGCGAGGATCGGAAGGCCCATGAATAGAGAAGCCGGTGCCGCCCCTTCGGGGGTGGTGGGCCGGGTGGCAGCCACTGAGCGCAGCGAAGTGGATGGGCGTTTGCAAGGGTGCGGGCAGCACCATCCACTTCACCCTTCGGGTTC
>NPIE01000659.1_pt1 | contig 32527 bp, 26 predicted proteins | sample 8637661 | NCBI WGS metagenome assembly NPIE01 (sample SAMN07420842, study PRJNA396082) | bioreactor metagenome | isolation source: sample BA12 brine-fed electro-methanogenic bioreactor BA | place: Japan: Kochi | collected 2016-12-09 | reverse complement strand
CAGCGTTCCGTCGTAGTCGCGCAGCAATTCCCGCAGGATGTTGTCCTGTGCCGGGTCGAGGTTTGCCGTCGGTTCGTCCAGGATCAGAACCTGGGGGCGCATGGCCAGTAAAGTGGCCAGGGCGGCGCGTTTTTTCTGCCCGTAGCTTAGATGGTGAGAGGGCTTGTATGCCAGATCGGCCAGCCCCACCTGCGCAAGTGCGTTCCGTGCCCGCTCTGCACATTGCTCCGCACTCAGCTCCTGATTGCCCGGTCCGAAAGCCACGTCTTCGAGCAGGGTATTGCAGAACAGCTGGTCGTCGGGGTCCTGAAACAGCAGGCCCACTTCAAGGCGCGCCCGTCGCAGATGCTCGCCCTGCAACGGCTTCCCCTTGTAGATGACGGCACCGGCCTGGGCCTCGAGCAGACCGTTGAGGTGACGCGCCAGGGTGGATTTCCCGGAACCGTTCTGTCCCACCAGCGCGATGCGGTCGCCGGGCCGAATGGTCAGGTTGATCTGCCGCAGCGCCTGAGAACCGTCAGGATAGCTGAAATCAAGATCGCGAACCTCGATCAGCGCCTCATTCTCCCGCGGTAAAGATGTTTCAGAGTCAATAAAGTGCATATATAAACCGAAAAAAATAGTTTATGATTTTGGCTGGAATTTGGGCTTTCTTTGAGACTTGCCTTTTGCCTTTTCTTCGTGCCTTCGTGTTTAAAGCCTGTAGCGTCTTGAATTTTCTCTCTCCGCCTCAGCGTTAAAAAAAGACCTCATCCCCCCAGATAGAACCGATCAACCCCCAGCAGCACCGCTCCCAACAGAATCCAGAAAGTTGCCTTGAGCCAGTCTCCGGCTGAGGAGCGAAAGCGATGCAGTTCCTGGAACGTGCCGTTGTAGCCGCGTGCCTGCATGGCGTCATAGACGCGATAGGTGCGCTCAAAGCCACGCACGAACAGCATGCCGAGAAAATTGCCGGTCACGCGCAGCGTTTCCATATTGGTCCTCTTGCGAAAACCGCGCACCTTCATCCCCGTTGCCATGCGGCGCGTTTCCTCCAGGACGACGAAAATGTACCGGTGCGCCAGATGAATCATGCGGGTGATCTTGTCGGGAACACCCAGCCGGGTGAGCCCTTCAAGCGTGACGGACAGGGGCGCGGTAGCCAGCAGGGGCTCCATCAGCAGGGCGACTGCAAAGGCTTTGCAGCAGATCGTCAGCGCCAGCGCCGCACCGCGCAGGTTGAAGGAAATCCCCTCCATGCCTGTAAAAACGACAAGCGTATCCTCTGGCTGGGTGGGGACGGTCAGGGGCATAATGACGATGAACATGACCAGAAAACCCGACATGGCGAGCAGACGGCGAAGGGTCCGATGAAACGGCAGGCGTGCAAGTGGTACACAGATCAGGGCCAAAAGCATCGCCGCGGATGCCGCGGGCAGGGAGCGAACGGCCACAACGAAAAAGGCGAATGTGATCAGGGAAACCAGCTTGAAGCGCACATCCCAGAGGTGAAAAAATGATCGGTTGGATGCGTTGTTGTCGAGTTGGGGGATGGACCAGTCGCGATCAGTGCGGCTGCCGTTGCTGCGCTCGCCACGGCGTACCCACCAGGCCAGCAGAGCCCATCCGGCCATCAGTCCCGCCGCCATAGCGGCCAGCACGGAGCTCGGCAGGATGATCGTGGCGCCGGGTGTGATATTCATGAAGCCTCTGCGGAAAAGGGAGTGGAACCCGCACGCAGCAGTTCAGGTTTAACCCGCAGCAGAAAGGATACGGTAAAGGCGCTGACCGCGCCTTCTATCGCGATTACCGGCAGATGAGCCAGAAGAGCGAGGCGGGCGACGCCGGAGAAATCCTCCCCTCCGGTGGTCAACAGAAGCGCCAGAAGCAGCGCAGAGAGCACCGTGCCGCCGCCACCGGCCAGGGCGGCAGCCAGCATGTGGCGTTTCGGCCCATGTCCTTTGAGTTTCTGGAAGGCAAAACCGCATGCCAGGGCCGGTACCCCCATCATCAGGGTGTTGGCGCCAAGAGCGGTCAGCCCGCCGAATTGAAAAAGCAGACTCTGCAGCAGCAGGCCGATAGCAATCGCGAGAAAGGAAGAGGGCCCGAGCAGAACCCCGACCAGCCCTGGAATCAGCATATGGACACTGGTTGGCCCCAGCGGCACGTGAATCAGGGAGGCAACGAAAAAGGTCGCGGTGATGACCGCCACTTTCGGCAGGTCTTTTTCTCCGGTCCGTCGCACGCTCCACGCGGCGATGGCTACGGATGCCACGGCGCATCCCAGGGTGACGCCGACCGGCAGGACTCCATCGGAAATATGCATGAGGCTCTACTCCCGTCGCCGCTCGCGGCGCCCGGCCACAAAGAAGGCTACTCCGAAAAGACCAAAGATATAGCCGATGCCGCTGAAGATCTCTTCTGCTCCCGGCTTCTCAAGCTCCTGGCGCAGTGCGGCGACCTCCCGGTGCAGGCGGCGCAAATCGCGCTCCATCTGCGCGTAACTTTCTTCAAACGCGGCCAGCATTTGATCGCAGTTCTTACCGGCAGCGCAAGCTCTCTCGCCAGGGGCGCAGACAAGGAGAAAAAAAATCGCCAGGGCAGTCAATCGACGTTTCCATCTCGCCATAGGACTTATTCTCCAAAGGTGGATTTTTTCAATTTGAGGCGGGTTTTATGACCCATGCCGACATCGAGAATAATGACCAGATCCTCTTTTTTTGGAATCGCGAACGAGAACAGCCCCTCCTTATCGGTGCGGCCTTCAAGCAGAGCTTCTTCGTTCGAGTCGACCACGGTGATTTTGCCGTCTTCAACGGCCCGCCCGTCAGGGAAATAGCTTTCGGTGTAGACCGTGACGCCTTCGATATAGGCAAAGATATTGACCTTGTGAGCAAGGGCTGTGCCGGCCTGCAGGGTGAAGAGCACAATCATGCTCAACAGCAGGAGCAGCTTGGGGGATTTAATGGTCATGATGGATCCTCTATTTTTGGTCAAGAGCTTGAACCACGGAGAGCACAGAGAGCACAGAGAAAAACCGAGAAGCAGATCGGAGTGTAAGATTGCTTGGGAGAAAACTGAACCCTATGAAGTTCATGTTTTTCAAAATCTCTGTGGACTCTCTTTTTATCTCTGTTTTTTACCTTTGTGGTAAAAGCGTTTTTGTCGATTGGTTATTTCATCTCCCGCGTATGCACCCAGTAGACCGCGCCGATTTCGACTTCCTTCTGTTCCCCTTCATGCTCCAGGGCCCAGTCCGCCAGGCTGAGGGCGGAGAATCCCCACCAGCCGGCGCGCGGCATGGCGTAGTGGAAGACACCGTCGGCATCGGCCTTGATCACCTGGGTGACAAAGGCGTCAGCGGGTGCGGTGATCCATTGGGGGTTGTCGGGCGATTCATTCAGATATTCCACTTCGATCTCGGCGAAAGGGACGGGCTGCCCGTCGCGCAGGACGCGGCCGGAGAAGAGGTTGCCGCTCCACAGGCCATAGGGGCGGGTCAGGGGGACGATCTCCGTTTCGAGCCCAACCGGCTCATCCCACCCTTGCTGCAGACCGTAAGCGTTGACGCAGACCTTGGTGTAGTGGACGATGAAAAGATCTTCCGCCGGCTCCCAGTAAGGGGTTGGCTCCATGTAGAAGGTGTAGTCTCCGGGACGCTTGAGGGTTGTCTCGGCGACCCAGAAAGTGAAGTCTTCCTCCTGGTCGGCGCTTTTGCCGCGGACTGCAGAGAGGGCCGGGAGCAGATCTGCTTTTACACCGTCATGCAGCACCCCGAAAACCCGGGGCCCGGCCATCTCCATGTAGTGACCTTCCATGGGATGGATGAACTTGGCTGCAAGCTTCAGGGAAGGGCCGCTGTCGGAGGTAACGAGGGGTGAAGAGGGGATTATGGCGCCGAAATGGGCCCCGGCGGAGGTGCACAGGACGAACAGCAGGGCGGCTGTGGAGAGAAGAAGCCGAATCATGTCAGGTCGCTCCCTTGAAAAAAAGTCATGACAGGATCATGTAAAAGGTGCTCTTTGAAAGGGATGGAATATGTTTGCTACCGAAATGCGTTTTAGTAGCACGGACAACATAGAAAGAGACTCAACAATTGTCAAGTTTCAAGCGAACCGGGGCGAAAAGATGAGGGTATTTTCAGGTTTTCTGATTATTGCTCCGGAGCAGGGCGCCCCGGATGGCTGGGCCGACGGGATGTTACAGGCCGCGTAGGGAGACTTGGGCGGCGTATTGGGAAGCGATTTCTTCAAAGCGGCGCAGTGTCGCGGCACTGTGGGCGCTGCGCTTGCGCCAGTCGGGTGCCAGGGCGTGCTCGGGCACGAACTGCTGCAGAATCCAGAGCGGTGCGCCCTGCAGCAGCTTGCCGAGTTGATGGAGGTCGGGTTCTTCGATCAACCCCGGCACGCAGGTGGTGCGCAATTCGTAATCGATGGTTCCGCTGCGCAGCAGCTCGATCGATTGGGGCAGAAGCTCGAGATCGACCGGAGCCCGATGCAGTTCATTGTAGCGTCCAGGAGCCGTCTTGAGATCCAGGGCGACGTAGTCTACCAGGCTTTCGTTCATCAACTGCTCAAGCACTGCGGGAGCGAGGCCGTTGGTATCAAGTTTGATCAGCAGGTCGAGTTCCCTGATGCGGGCGAGAAACGCCGGCAGTTCCGGATCGAGGGTTGGTTCGCCGCCGGAGATCACTACACCGTCGATGAACTTGCGTCGATCTTCGATCTCGCGCAGAAGGGTATCGGCTGGATAATCGGGATGATCCTCGGGGGTGAGAACCAGGGAACCGTTGTGACAGAACGGACAGGTGAGGTTGCAACCGCCGTAAAAAACGAGGGAAGCGATCCTGCCCGGATAATCGAGCAGGCTCGTTCCCTGAAATCCTTTAATGCCCATGGCCAGTGTCAGTTCCGGCCCTGGCCGTGTTCGACCAGGAACTCGCGGCGATCCTTGAACTCTTCTTTCTTGCCCTTGTTCCATTGCTGTACGGGGCGGAAGAAACCGCAGACGCGGGAGTAAACTTCAACTTTTGCTTCACATTTGCTGCTCATTATTGGACTCCTCCTGTGGGTGAGACGGTTCAGGCCGCCTCGTGATCATGGTAAGGGCACTCGAAATGTTCGCCGGGGATGTAGCCATGCTCGGGGCAGATGGTAAATGTCGGCGTAATGGTGAAATAGGGCAGATGGAAATTCTCGGCGATGCGCCGCGCCAAGAGTCGCGCGCTGCGCCAGTCCTCGAGGCGTTCACCGAGGAAGCCGTGAAAGACGGTGCCGCCGGTGTAGCGGGTCTGCAGGGCATCCTGGTGACGCAGGGCCTGAAAAATATCGTCGGTGCTGCCTACCGGCAGCTGGGTGCTGTTGGTGTAGTAGGGCTGGTCATCGCCGGCGGCATGGATTTCGGGAAAACGCTCGCGGTCGGCGCGTGCCAGGCGGAAACTGGTGCCTTCACCCGGCGTGGCTTCCAGGTTGTAGAGGTGACCTGTCTGGTCCTGGTAGCTTTCGAGCTTGCCGCGCATGAACTCCAGGGTTTCCTCCGCCAGCTTGTTGCCCGCGCCGGTGGTGATGTCGCGCCCGACGAGGTTGACACAGGCTTCATTCATGCCGATCAGGCCGATGGTGGAGAAGTGGTTGTCCCAGTGGCTGCCGGAGCGCTCCTGAATTCCCTGCAGGTAGAAGCGGCTGTAGGGATAGAGGCCGTGCTCGGTGAAGCGCTCGAGCTGCTTGCGCTTGATCTCAAGGGAATCGCGGGCGATGTCCATCAGTTCGCCGATGCGGGCGAAAAAGGCCTCTTTGTTTTCTGCCTGGTGGGCGGCGCGGGGCAGGTTGATGGTCACCACACCGATGGAGCCTGTCAGCGGGTTGCTGCCGAACAGACCGCCGCCGCGACGGCGCAGCTCACGGTTGTCGAGCCGCAGGCGGCAGCACATGGAGCGTGCATCCTCGGGGCTCATGTCTGAATTGATGAAGTTGCTGAAATAGGGAATTCCATACTTGGCGGTCATCTCCCAGATCGGCTCGAAACGGGTGCTGTCCCAGTCGAGATCGCGGGTCAGGTTGTAGGTGGGGATCGGGAACGAGAAAATGCGCCCCGATGAATCTCCCTCCATCATCACTTCGCAGAAGGCACGGTTGAACAGGTCCATCTCCTCCTGGAATTCGCCGTAGACCGAATCCATGAGCTGTCCGCCGATCACCACGGCCTCCTCGGCTATGCCCGCCGGGGGCGACATATCCATCGTGACGTTGGTGAACGGAGTCTGGAAGCCGACCCGGGTGGGGACGTTCATGTTGAAGATGAATTCCTGCATGGCCTGCTTGACGTCCTTGTATTTCAGTCCGTCATAGCGGATGAACGGCGCCAGCAGGGTGTCGAAGTTGGCGAACGCCTGCGCGCCGGCCGCTTCCCCCTGCAGGGTGTAGAAGAAATTGACCACCTGCCCGAGGGCGGTGCGGAAATGTTTCGCCGGGGCGCTCTGCACCTTGCCGTAGGCGCCGGTGAATCCTTTGAGCAGCAGATCCTTCAGGTCCCAGCCGCAGCAGTAGACCGAGAGCATGCCGAGGTCGTGAATGTGGAAATCCGCTTCGCGATGCGGCGCGGCGATGTATTCGGGGTAGATCTTGTTGAGCCAGTAATTGCTGGTGATATTGCTGGCGATATGATTGTTGAGTCCCTGCAGGGAGTAGCCCATGTTGGCGTTTTCGTTGACCCGCCAGTCCTCCTGGGCCAGGTAGCTGTCGATGGACTCGACCGACTCGCGCATGAATTCGCGCGTGCGGCGCAGCGATTCGTGCTGACGGCGATAGAGGATATAGGCTTTGGCGACCTGGGCGTGGCCGTTTTCGATCAGGATCTTTTCCACCAGGTCCTGAACGTTTTCGACTGTGGGGACGCGATCGTCCTTGTAGATCACCTCAAGGATGCCGACCACCTGGCGTGCAATATCCGCGGGGCGCTCCATGTCCGTGCCGCCCACGGCCCTCACCGCTTTGCAGAGTGCTTCAACGATCTTGTCCTGTTCGAACGCGACCACGCGCCCGTCGCGTTTGCGGATGAAAGGTACCATGAGTTTTCCCCCTCTTGTCGAAATTTGCACGCCTGTCTGCCACGATAATTCATGCAGCCGACGGCGTCTGAAACCGAAATTGAATTTAGCATAGAGATGGACGCAGTCAAGGCAAAAAGCCCAATATGTAGATTAAAATTATCGGCCGCAACACCATATATTGTGATCAGCCGGTGGACAGGTTGTGGATAAGCAGAGGATGAAAAAGACGGGTCGGCCCCTGCAACCCCTCCTCTGGCCGCGCTTGACCGCAATAAGGGAGCATGCTAGACAGTTTTTCAACTCGACCCGTTTTCCCCTGTATGCGTTGCTGTCTTCGGTTGCCCGACTCTCAGGTCTTGCCGGATGACCAGGAGGGGCAGGAAACAGGTTTTCATCTTACTCCTGGAGGACCCTATGGCTGAAACCACCCGCTTCGGCATTTCCATCGACGAACGTCTGCTGCAGCAGTTCGACGAGCTCATCGAAAGCAAAGGGTATGACAATCGCTCCGAAGCGATTCGCGACCTGATCCGTAATGCCCTTGTGGAGCAGCAGTGGTCCGGTGATGACGAGGAAACCGTGGGAACGGTGACCCTGGTCTACGATCACCACACCCGCGACCTGGCGGACAAACTCACCGAGCACCAGCATTCGCACCATGAGGCGGTGATCTCGACCCTGCATGTGCACCTCGACGCGCATCACTGCCTGGAAGTGGTTGTGGTCAAAGGCCGCACGTCGGAGGTGCGCCGTCTGGCCGATGAGTTGATCGGCACCAAAGGGGTCAAGCACGGCAAGCTGGTGACCTCTACCACAGGAAAAGGCTTGCAGTGAACTCAGTGTGGCGGCGTGTTGCGACAGAAAAAGTCGCATTGATGGCTTCGCCCCCTGTCATAAGGCAGGGAGCGAAGCTGAAGCGAAGGGGTCGTGCGGGTCGAAAATGAACGGAGGGGCGAAGCAGATCAGCGATCTTCCAGCTTGTGACAGAAAAGGCAGCGCATGGGCGCATCGCCGGGCTTGGCCGGGTGCTCCGGCGGGAAGGCGATCTGTTCTCCGTCGTGGCACTGCTCGCACTGGGCGTCGACCTCGATCTTTTTCATGCCGGCTTCGCGCATTTCGTAGAAAGGGCGGTGGGTTTCGTCGTAGGGAACGCGCGTCGTTTTGATGGAACCGGAGATGACATAAAAAGTGATGAAAACCGCTGCCACGATGAGCAGAAACAGCCCGTCTCTCTTGCGAAAAGTCATAAGAATCGATCCTTGTTCAAGGGTGGTCGGTTACTGTTCAGTGCGGGGTCGCAACTCCCATGACAAGGGCCACTTTTCGCCATCCCTGGCCGTTTGATTGGCGCCATACCTGGCGCCAAACACCCTTGTCATGGGAGTTGCGACCCCGCGCGGTAAATCGGTACGATCTTTATTCCCTGCCGGCCAGCACCGCACAGCCGATGGCACCGTTGTGCTGGGGGTGTTCGGGCGGCAGGGGAGCGCACCCGACGGCCTGGTGCAGCAGGTGCAGGAAGGCCTGGTTGCGCGCCACCCCTCCTGTGACGAGCAGGGTGTCGCGGGGGAAGCGACGCAGCATCGGCATCACCCGCTTGATCAGGGTCTGGTTGATCCCAGCGCACAGCTCCGACAGGGGGTAGCCCTCGACGATCTTGCCGATCAGCTCGCTTTCCCCGAATATGCCGCAAGTGGCATCCAGAGGTACAGGGTTTTCGCTGTGGCGCGAGAGCTCGTCAAGGTCGATTTCCAGAACCTGTGCCATGTTTTCCAGGTAGCGCCCGGAGCTTGCGGCGCACTTGTCGTTCATCAGGAAATCCTGCAGGATACCGTTTTCCACCCGCGCGACCTTGGTGTCCTGGCCGCCGAGATCAAGCAGGGTGAAGGTTTCGAGGCCGGTCTGAAAACGGGCGCCGGCGACATGAGCCTGAATTTCCGGAATGACCCGCGCGCCGGCCAGGTTGATGGTGTTGCGGCCGTAGCCGGTCACCACCATGGCTTCGGCCTCCTCCTGGCCGTCAAACAGGTCGAGAGCCGGGAAGTCGATCGTCAGGGCGCCGTCGCGCAAGCCGCCGTAGCGGCGGTAGAAGGAGATGGTGTCGAATTCGCGCAGCCACAGCAGTTTATCGTTGTCCATGGCGGCGAATTTGACTTTGCGGCTGCCGAGATCGATGCCGAGAGTTCTCATGCCTTACGCCCCTTGAGCATTTCAACAAACCCTTCCAGGCGGATGCGGCCGCGGGCATCGAGAGGGCCGGGGCGATCTCCTTCCAGAGTCATAACCGGAACGTCGAGCTTGCGGCGCACGATCAGGTCCTCGATCTGTCGAAAGCAGAACGATTGGACGTAGTGGATGACGCCGTCGATGCGCCGCCTTGCCACCTCCCGCTGGATGTCTTCCAGGCGGGTGAAAATGTCGTAGGGATAGGTGTAGCGCAGGTACTGCTCCTCCATGCCGGTGCAGGAAAAGGGCATGGAGAACTGGCGCTGGGTTTCGTTGAACACCACCCGCGCCTGCATCTCCTCCAGCGCCTCGTAGAGACCGCCGACAATGGGAGGCACCCCGATGTAGGCCAGTCGAAGGGCGTCCCGGCGCGGCTCGCGGGCGCGCGCCTGTTCGAGAAAGGCGTCAACCTGCTTTTCATAAGCCGCCACATCGCCGTTCATGTCCGAGGTGCACAACTGGTAGAAGTTGTTCTCCTCACCGCTAACGCGGTTCTCCTCCCAACTGAGCCGATCGATTTCGTGAACCTTGGCGCGGACCCGCCCAAGTTCACCACGGGCGTCTTCAATCTCGGCGCGGGTGACGGCGAAATATTCGGCCAGCTGATCGATCTGGCGCCCGATCGCTTGTTGCGAGCGGTCGTGGGGGTAGGAGAAGGGGATGGTCGCGGTCCCTCTGAGCGAGAGCACTTCCATCAGGGCGCGCGTATTGGAGCAGTCGCCTTCGGTGACCGCAATCACTTCATCGATGCCATGACGGACCACCGCGCCGTAAAGACCTTTGATCCAGGCGCAGATGTTGCGGGGAAAGCCATCGATTTCCGCCTCCTCGATCAGGGCCTGAGGGTCGGGTGCCGTAATGAAGATATTGTTGAGGTCCACCGGCCGCCTGCCTGCGGCTACCAGAACTTCAAGGGGAATTGTGGTGGTGAATCCGACCGTGGCGTGCGTCAATCTTGAAAAGCTCCAGGGGTGTCAGGGTTGATGATTCCCCGCGGTGGGAATGTGTTCAGTCCGTGCGGATGAAAACCAGGTAGATGACAATGCCGACCAGCACGACCCCGCCGCCGATGAAAACAAGCAGCGCGTCGTTGGTTCCCTCTTCCAGCGAGGTTCCACGCCCCATCGTGTAGGAGAGCAGCCAGGCGAACCCGACGCAGCCGACCAGGGTGGCCAGCAGCGTGCGCCATTTCATGACCAGCGCGACCAGCGCCAGAACCCCGCAAACCGCCAGGAACCAGGGATTCGTGATCAGTTCACCGAGGTTTGCCTCCTGCAGGGTGCGCACGACTTCATCGGTGCGCAGGTGGCGAAAAAAATCGGCAATGCGCGAAAGATCCATGATGAAAAGGAATCCTTATGCTGTTTGGTTGTTTTGCGCGAAAGCTTACTATAGCAGTTTCCTAATGGCTGCGGAAGGGGAAGACTGGGGAAGCCGCCATTTTTCTTGACTTTGCATGGGCCGTTTTCTACGATGAGCGGCCGATTGATGCCTTTTTCCGGGCATGATCGGGGACTGCGGTTCCGCTTATTGAATCAGGGCTGCGGAGCCTTCATCGGGAGAGAGCGGGTGATTTCAGAACGTGCCATCGGAGTTTTCGACTCCGGAGTCGGCGGATTGACGGTTCTTAAGGAGTTGAGTCGTCAGTTGCCGGAAGAGGAGCTGGTCTATCTTGGAGACACGGCGCGTGTCCCTTACGGCACCAAAAGCCCCGCCACTGTGACCCGCTACGCCCTGGAGGCGGCGGCCTTCCTGGTTTCCCTCGGCGTCAAAGCCCTTGTCGTCGCCTGCAATACGGCTTCGGCGGTGGCCCTGCCGGCCCTGGCGGCACGCTATCAGATGCCCGTTTTCGGCGTGATCGGTCCCGGTGCCGCGCGCGCCCTTCAGCTCAGCCGCGGCAGGCGCATCGGCGTCATCGGCACCGAGGGCACCATTAAAAGCGAGGCTTATGCCCGCGCTCTTCACCAGCTCGACAGCCGCGTTCATGTGTTCGGCGTGCCCTGCCCGCTGTTTGTTCCTCTTGCGGAGGAAGGGTGGGCCGATCATCCCATTGCGCACATGGCGGCCAGTGAATACCTGATGCCGCTGCTGACCGAGAAAATCGATACGCTGGTTCTTGGTTGTACTCATTACCCCCTGCTCAAGAACACCTTGTCTCAAGTGCTTGGTCCCCAGATCGCCCTGGTCGATTCCGCTGAGGAAACAGCGGCCGCAGTTGCGTGCCGCCTGAATGAAGACTCCCTCACTCGCCATACCCCCTGCTCGCCTCACCGTTTTTTCGTCACCGACGTGCCCGATCGTTTTGAACGGGTTGGCGGAGCCTTCTGGGGGGAGCCGCTGCATGGTGTCAAACAGGTGGAGATCGGTTGATTGAATGCCGGGCTCAAAGCCGGGCTGAAAGCGGAGATTCAGATATGTTTTCAAGGCGCTCCATTCCTGCATCGGCAGTTATTGTTCTCGGACTGGCGGCAGTTTTTGCCCTCGCTTTCTGGGCCGGCAAAATCAATCTGTTCGCCCCCGCGCCGCCTGAGGTGGCGCCCACGTCCACTGAGCCGCCGGTGATGCGTGAAATCATCCTTTATTTCAGCGACCCGCAGGCGGAATTTCTGGTGACGGAAAGCCGTGAGATCGTCGAGTGCGGCAGCGACCGGGAGTGCGTACGCGCGGTGGTTGAGGAGTTGATTCTCGGTCCCAGGGAAGGGCTCATTACGGTATTGCCGCCCCAGGCGAAACTGCTGGCGGTGGATATAGAGGGGCCGATTGCCGTTCTTGATTTCAGCCGTGATCTGATTACACGCCATCCCGGCGGCAGCATATCGGAATTGCTGACGGTGCATGCGTTGGCCAATACGGTTGCGGTCAATTTCCCCCATCTGCGACAGGTGAGGATACTGGTCGCCGGAGAGGCGGTGGAGACCTTGAAGGGGCATGTGGATGTGAGGGCGCCGATCGCCGCTGACTTCCGCCTGACGCGCCCGCCATCGGATGGCGAAACGGATGATCACCCTGATCAAGGAGGCTCGAAATGAATTCTTTTCTCAACGCCCTCAAGCAACGCGTGCTGGTCCTAGACGGCGCCATGGGGACCATGTTGCAGGAGCGGGGCCTGGCCCCCGGCGCCAGCCCCGAGGCCATGAACCTGGAGTCGCCCGAAGTGGTGGCGGCAGTTCACCAGGCCTATGCCGAAGCCGGGGCCGACATTATCGTGACTAATACCTTTGGCGGCAACCGGATCAAGCTCAGTCATTACCAACTTGAGAACCGGGTGGAGGAGATCAATGCGCGCGGGATCGAGCTGGCGCGCCGCGCCGCGCCGCAATCCTTCGTTGCTGGTTCCATCGGGCCCACCGGCCGCTTTCTCGAACCGGTCGGAGATGCCGGTTTCGACGAAATGGTCGAGGTGTTCGGCGAGCAGGTTCGAGCTTTTGCCGTTGCCGGTGCCGACCTGATCACCCTGGAGACTTTTCTCGATATACGTGAATTGCGGGCGGCGGTGGTGGCCTGCAAGGAGTTTTCTCAGCTGCCGGTGGTAGCGCAGATGACTTTTGACGACGGCGGGCGCAGCGTGCTGGGGACGCCGCCGGAAGCTGCAGCCGTGACCCTCGATGCGCTCGGGGTGGATGTGGTGGGGTCCAACTGCGGTCTCGGCCCCGAGGGAATTCATGCCCTGCTCGAGAAGATGCGTGCCGTGACCGCTCTGCCTCTTATTTCACAGGCCAATGCCGGGCTGCCGCAGCTGGTGGGTGATCAGACGGTTTTTCCTGCCGGCCCCGACGATATGACCGTTCTGCATGACCGCCTGATCGCCCTGGGCGTGCGCATCATCGGCGGCTGCTGCGGCACCACGCCGGACCATATCCGCGCCATCCGTGCGGCCCTCGAAGGGCGCGACCAGAACTGGACCCCGCCCGCTCGCGGCCTGTATCTCTCCAGCCGCGGCACGGTGGTGCCGGTCGGGGGAGAGGCGGCCTGCGCCATTATCGGCGAACGCATCAACCCCACTGGCAAAAAAGGTTATGCCGCCGAGCTGCGGGAGGGCAAAACAGCCTATATCCGACGGGAAGCCCAGGAGCAGACCGACGCCGGGGCCGTTTTGCTCGATGTCAACTGCGGGGCGCCGGGGGTGGATGAGCCCCTGTCTCTTGAGCGTGCCGTGTTTGCAGTCAACGGGGTCAGTTCGGCGCCGCTGGTGCTTGACTCCTCCGACCCGGAAGCCCTGGAGCGAGGACTCAAAGCCGCAGACGGCAAAGTGCTGATCAATTCGGTCAACGGCGAGCGTAAAAGCCTCGATACGGTCTTGCCACTGGCCCGCAAATACGGTGCCGCTGTAATCGGCCTGGCTCTGGATGACCAGGGAATTCCGGCCGACGCGCAAGGGCGCGTCTCCGTAGCGCGCGCAATCCTCGATGCGGCCGTGAAGGCTGGTCTTCCGGCCCGCGATGTGGTGATCGATGCGCTGGTTCTGACCGTCTCCGCCGAGCAGAAAGGGGCGGCAGTGACGCTGGAGGCTCTGCGGCAGATCAAGCAGGAGCTTGGCCTGGCCACCGTGCTGGGGGTCAGCAATATCTCTTATGGTTTGCCTGATCGCCCCGTTCTGTCTTCCGTATTTTTCGCCATGGCGCTGCAGGCCGGTCTTGACGCCGCCATTGTCAACCCCAAGGAAGAGCGGATGATGGATGCTTTCCGCGGTGCCATGGTTCTGTTGGGCCGCGATCTCCGCGCCGAAGAATATATTGCTCATTACGGCAGCTTCAAGGCGCCGCCCCATGTGCCGCAGGCCGAAGGCCAATCTCTCGATATCCGCGCGCAGCTTGCCGCTGCCATTATCGAAGGGGACTGCGAAGGAGCGCCGGCTTTGGTGCGTCAGGCTTTCGATGAAGGCTTGAGCGCCATGCAGATCAGCAACGAAGGTCTGCTGCCGGGGCTGGAGGAGGTCGGGCGTCGCTTCGGCGAGAAGCAGATCTTTCTCCCCCAGGTTATGTTGTCAGCCGACACCATGCATGCGGCATTTGATGTGATCAAGGAGCGGATGCAGGGTGAGACGGGCCCCTCTTCGGGGAAAATCCTCATGGCTACGGTCGAGGGAGATATTCACGATATCGGTAAGAACATTGTCTGCACCCTGCTGGAAAATCACGGCTTCGAAGTCATCGACCTCGGCAAAAATGTGCCTGCGCACCGGATCGTTGAGGCGGCGCTGCACCACAGGGTGGATGCCGTGGGGCTTTCGGCCCTGATGACCACGACCCTGGCGCGCATGGAAGAAACCCTGGAGCGGTTGCGGCAGGAAGGCGTCAAAGTGTTTACCATGGTGGGCGGTGCAGTGGTGACCGAGGATTATGCCGCGCGCATCGGAGCCGATCTCTATGGAGGCGACGCCATGGATGCGGTTCGCAAAGTTAAGCAGCTTCTGGTTAAGTGATTTTACTTAGAGCTCCTTTAGTATTGCGCCATTTCGCGGAGTGTGATATCAAGGACCGACGTATAAAGCAGTTTTCGCGGGGGACGACATGGTTGTCGGGTTCAATCACAATGTGCGCTACAAGGGTGAACTCTACCATGTGCAGACCGAAGACGGGGGGCTGAAAAAACCTCAGATTATCACTCACCTTTACCGTGCCGGCAGCATCCTGTCCAGCAAGCGGGTCTCCTACGCCGACATCGCCCGGGTCGAGAATCTGGCGCGGGTGGTTGAGGACCTGATGAAGGAACAGCACAAGGAGATGCTGCGGCGGCTCAAGAATGGCGATTTCGATGGGGCCATTCTGGAGCGTTTTGGTGAGAATTCCTCGTCGCCTGCTCAATTTCCCACTGCGGTCGAAAATAATGCGCCCGCCGCCTCCGACACGCCTCCACGGGGCGTTGAAGTGCAGCGCGAATCGGTGGTGCAAGCGCCGGAAATTGCTGTCCCGCCGGTCGATGATAAATCTTCCGATGTACGTTCTCCAAAAGGTTCAAGCCTTGACGATCTCGTTCTGTCCTACCTCACCGGTGAAAAGAACGAATAAATATCGGATAGACAATGGGTGCCTCGGTACCTGTTACCGGATGACTCATTCAGATTTTTGCTTTGGAAGGAGAAAATCATTCATGCTCGATGAGCAGAAGGTCCAGGAGTTGAACGATACTGCCCGTCAGTTGCGGGTGGATGTGCTCAAGATGCTCAACACCGCCCGTTCCGGCCACACCGGAGGAAGCCTCTCGGCGCTGGACGTGTTGACGGTTCTGTTTTTTCACGCTATGCGCCACGACCCCACCAATCCGCACTGGGCCGACCGGGACCGCTTTGTGCTCTCCAAGGGGCATGCCGCTCCGGCGCTCTATGCCTGTCTGGCTCATGCTGGCTACTTCCCGCGCGAGGATCTCAAGACGCTGCGTCGCCTCGGCAGCCATCTGCAGGGTCATCCCGATATGCGCAAGACGCCCGGGGTTGAGGTCTGCACCGGCTCTCTCGGACAAGGGCTGTCCCAGGCTGTCGGACTCTCTCTGGCGGCCCGTCAGCAGAAGCGTTCCAGCCGGACGTATTGCCTGCTGGGTGATGGCGAGGTTCAGGAAGGGCAGATCTGGGAAGCGACCATGGCTGCCGCCCACTATCAGCTTGACAACCTGTGCGTTCTGCTTGACTGGAACGGATTGCAGATCGACGGTGACGTGCAGAAGGTTATGGGTGTCGCGCCTCTGGGGCCCAAATTCCTCGCCTTCGGCTGGCATGTCCTGGAAGTGGACGGGCACGACGTCGCGGCGATCAACCGCGCTCTGGACGAAGCGGCCCAGTACTCCGGGAAGCCGACCATGATCGTTGCCCGCACCGTCAAGGGCAAAGGGGTGCCGTTTTTCGAACACAAGGCCAACTACCACGGCGTGCCGCCCAGCGACGATGAACTTGGCCGCGCCCTGGAGCACCTGGGGCATTCCTGATTTTCAGAGGATGGTTCTTGCCGCCCGCGAATTTATACATACCATACATGGAGTTTAGAACGCCGTGAGCGAAAAAATAGCGACCCGTGATGCCTACGGGAAGACATTGCTGGAGTTGGGGCGCGAAAATTCGAAAATCGTGGTCCTCGATGCCGATCTCTCCGGGTCGACCAAGACCGGACTTTTTGCCAAGGAATTCCCCGAGCGTTTTTTCAATGCCGGAATCGCCGAAGCCAACATGGTGGGAATGGCCGCAGGCCTGTCGGCCGGTGGGATGATCCCCTTTGCATCCACCTTTGCCGTATTTGCCTCGGGGCGGGCCTTTGAGCAGATCCGTCAATCGCTGGCCTATCCCAGGCTCAATGCCAAAATCGTAGCCACCCATGGCGGCATCACCGTCGGGGAAGATGGCGGTTCGCACCAGTCGATTGAAGATCTGGCCATCATGCGGGCGCTGCCCAACATGACCGTTCTTTGTCCTGCCGACGGCCCCGAAACCGCCGCTGCGGTGCGGGCGATTGCCGAATATGACGGCCCGGTCTACATGCGGCTGGGGCGCGCCAAGGTGCCCTGTGTGTTCGAAGAGGGCTTCGACTATCGGATTGGCGCCGGCAGTGTGGTGCGCGAAGGCACCGACCTGACCTTTATCACGACTGGGCTGATGACCGCCCAGGCCCTTGATGCCGCCTGCATCCTGGAAGAGGGGGGAATCAGCGCCCGGATTGTGCACCTGGGCACGATCAAGCCCCTTGATGTCGACCTGGTTTTACGAGCCGCCCGGGAGACCGGCGCACTGGTCACCGCAGAAGAGCACTCCGTGATCGGTGGGTTGGGCGGCGCCGTTTGTGAAACCCTGGCCGAGGGATTCCCGGTGCCTGTGGAACGGGTCGGCCTGCGGGACGTTTTCGGCCAGTCGGGAACGGCCGAAGAGCTGCTCCTTCACTACGGCCTGACCCCGGCGGAGCTGGTGGAAGCTGCAGAGAGAGTGCTCAAGCGCAAGTCGCGCTGACAGGTCTGTAACGCTACGCCCGATATTCTTATGAAAATTGCTCGTGGTACGCCTATTGGGGGATGAATCATTTTGTCGTTGAAGACCACCAATGTCAGTGTGATCACCAAGGTGATCATTTTCAGCGTGATGCTCGTGGTGGTGGGGATTTCCAGCTTCGGGGCCTTTCATCTCAAGCGCGAGCGTGAGCACCTCTATCAGGTGTCGCGTAAAAACGCCCAGATCCTGATATCGACGATTGAGCGGTCCATCTTCAACTCCATGTGCCTCGGTAACACTGAGGAGGTACAGACCATGCTGGAGACCGTCGGCAACGGCCCCGATCTGGTCAACGTCCGCATTTTTCATCCTTCGGGCGTGGTGCTCAAGTCTTCCAACCCGACGGAGCTGGGGCAACTGGTCAATGCCGGGGATTATGCGCTGTTCACCGAAAGGCGGCATGAGGGGATCTTCTCCCTTGGCGACCAGGAAGTGATCGGGATTGTTTCCCTGATTCACAACCAGCCCAATTGCTTCCGCTGCCACGGCCCCGGCGAGCAGGTGCTCGGCATTCTCAATCTCAACGTGTCCCTGGCTGAAACGCACGGTCAGCTTGGTGAAACCACCCGCCTGTTCCTTTTCTCGACCCTCAGCATGATCGTGATTCTCGCCGCCGGAATCAGCTGGGTGCTGGTGCGATTTGTCAAAAAGCCGCTGCAGCACCTTGCACGCCAGATGGCCCGCGTGCAGAGCGGTGATCTCGGGGTGCGCATCACGCCGCGCTTTAATGACGAGATCGGCCAGTTGTCCCATAGCTTCAATGAGATGGTGGATAACCTGGAAAAAGCCCGCGAGGAGCTCAAGCATTATCACTATCGCCAGATGGAGCGCGCCGATCGCCTCGCCGCAGTGGGAGAGATGGCGACAGGGATTGCTCATGAAATCAAAAACCCGCTGGCGGGCATCAGCGGCGCCGTGTCCGTGCTGGGTGATCAGTTCGATGAAGGCGACGAGCGCAGAACGATTATCGCCGAGGTGCTTGACCAACTGGGGCGCCTGAACAAGATTGCGACGGATCTGCTGCACTTCGGGCGCCCGGCCAAACCTCATTTCAGCCATATCGATGTCAACGAGCTGGTGTGCAAGACGCTCTTCTTCTCGGCTCAGCATCCGGAAGGACGCGAGGTTGAAAAAGTTCAGGAACTGGCCGATGACCTGCCCTTGATCTGGGTGGACGAAAAACAGATTCAGCAGATCCTGTTCAACGTCATTGTCAATGCCCTGCAGGCCATGCCGGAGGGAGGAGTTCTGCGGATTTCAACCTCTCGGGTTGATGATGCCGATCGCATTCGGATCACCGTCAGCGATACCGGGCGTGGTGTGCGCCCGGAGCAGATCGAACAGATTTTCACTCCGTTTTTCACCACCAAAACCCAGGGAACCGGGTTGGGATTGGCCATCTGCAAGCAGATCATAGAGCACCATGGCGGCACCATTAGGGTCGAGAGCCGTCTCGGTGAGGGAACAACCTTCATTATTGAATTGCCGACCGCCGCCGCGGTCGACTCAGAAGCCAAGGGAGAAATGTCCGGTGCCGAAACAGAAAATACTCGTCGTTGACGACGAACACCTGATTCGTTGGTCGCTGGAGCAGAATCTCAACAAACAGGGCTATGAAGTGCTGACTGCCGGCTCCGGCGAGGAAGCCCTCAAGGTGATCCACGACGAATCACCCGACCTGATGCTGCTTGATATCCAGCTGCCGGGTATAAACGGCTTGGACGTGCTGGAAAAAGCCAAAGCCATCGATGAGGAACTCATTGTCATCATGATTACCGCCCTGGGGGTGCTGGAGACGGCGGTCAAGGCGATGCGCATGGGAGCCTACGACTATATCAGCAAGCCGTTCAACCTTGACGAGCTGGCGATTACCATCAAAAAAGCGCTGGAAACGGGAGAGCTCCGGCGAGAGGTGGCGCATCTGCGATCCTCTCAAACGCAGAAATTCGGCATTCACAACATCATTGGTGAAAGCCGCCACATGCACGACATGCTCGACATGGTCAAAAAAGTGGCTCAGAGCGATGCCAGCACTGTGTTGATCCAGGGAGAGAGCGGCACCGGCAAGGAGGTCATTGCCAAGGCCATTCATTTCGAGAGTGCGCGCGCTGACAAGCCTTTTATGGCGATCAACTGTGCGGCGGTGCCGGAAACATTACTCGAAAGCGAGTTGATGGGGCATGAGCGCGGTGCCTTTACGGATGCCAAGGTGCAGAAAAAGGGCCTGTTTGAAATGGCCGACGGCGGCACCATCTTTCTCGATGAGATCGGTGACATGGCCATGGGGATGCAGGCCAAGCTGCTGCGGGTTCTTGAGGAGCGCTCCTTCCGCCGCATCGGCGGTTCCAAGGATATCACCGTCGATGTACGCATCATTTCCGCAACCAACAAGAATCTGATGCAGTCCATCGAGGAGAAGAGCTTCCGCAACGATCTGTATTATCGTTTGCAGGTCATCCCGATTTTTCTGCCGCCGCTGAGGGAGCGAAAGGATGATATTCTGCCTCTGACCGAACATTTCATTCAATTCTTCAACAAAGAGTTCGGCAAGAACGTGCGCGGGATCTCCAGAATGGCGGAAAAATTTCTGTTCGAATACCACTGGCCCGGCAACATCCGTGAACTGCGCAACGTGATCGAGCGCGCGATCATCCTGGAGAATGAAGAAACGCTGTTGCTCGAGCATCTGCCCCAGGAGATCGTCGGCAAGACCAGTACGGCGGCTTCTGCGCCGTTGAGCTTTCGGATTCCACCGGAAGGGGTGGACATCGAGGAGGTCGAGCGTGAGCTGATCCGCCAGTCACTCGAACTTGCGGAAGGCAACCAGTCCAAGGCCGCGAAAAAGCTACACATGGGGATCGATGCTTTTCGCTATCGGATGAAAAAATTCGGCTTTCTTTGATGGCGTCGCAAAAAGTCCGCCCTACGGCGTTACGGCACTTTTTCAGGACCTCGACATACCTGATGTATGCCTTCGCCCCTGAAAAACCGCCAGGGCTTGTAGGACGAAATTTTTGCTTAGCCATCCTCTGAGTTTTTGCGAATGCACCTTCTTTAAAATTTTCTTTTGAACAGCGACCTTTTTTGTTTCTTTTTCTGCCCGCACGGCTCAATCGAGTCTGCGGGTTTTCTTTTGGTACCTCGCTTGCATAAAACTTAACAATAATTCATAAGTCAGGATGAATCTCAACTTAAAGTATCTCTCGGAACGCAGTCGTTCAGGAGGATCGTATATGCGCGCTCACTCAGCCGAAAAATCCCTGATTCTGGCCATTTGGCTGATTTTCGGAGTGATATGGCTGGGCCTTGTGCCCGTCGCCCAAGCCGCGAGTGTCCCGAACATCACCTCGTTGGGGCATATCGATGAAGGGATGTCCGTGCCTACCGATCTGGCGATGGATGGTGAAGGCAACCTTTACGTGGCTGAGCCGCGGTCCAAAACTGTGGTCAAGTACGACCCCTATGGAGTGCCGGTGAAAACCCTGGGGCCTTTGCCGGTTTCGGTGGCTTCTCTGGCGGTGCATACAGATTCCGACGGTCATATTACTCTCTATGGTGCCGGCGAGTCGGCGGTGCTGCGCATGAACGCTGAAGGAGAGGTTCTCGATTATGTGGGCGGCGGTCCCGATGCCTTTGAACGCGCTTTCGATCTGGCCGTGGATCACCAGGGCTTCCTGTTTGTGGCGGACAGCCAGGCTCGGCAGATCAGCGTATTTGATGGTTCCGGCAGCCTGCAGTTCCGTTTCGGATCTCCCGGCACTGGCGACAGCCAGTTTTCCACTCTGACCGCCATGGAAGTCGACCCCTACGCCGAAGAGATTTATGTCGCCGACAATTACGCTGAAGGGTCCACCGTCGAGCCCAGAATCCGTGTTTTTGATTTCAGCGGAAATTACAAGCGGTCCCTGCCGGCCAAGTCCGGATTCGGCTCATCGGCACTTGTTTCTTTTGGCGGAATAGCCTTTGATGACCAGGGTCGAGGCTACTTTCTGGACAGTCTGAAGAATCAGGTCCGTATCCTGTCCCTTCCTTCCACTTTTCTCAAAGTTCACTCATCCTCAGGATACAATCCGGGGCAGTTGGTGGCGCCGTCTTCCCTGATATACGATGGCATCAACAGCCGTCTACTGGTGTTGTGCCCTGACGGGCGAATCGAGCTGTTTGGGGTCGATGGCGGGTCCAACCCGGTAAAGCTCAACAGCCCGCCGCAAACACCCGTGCCCGTTTCGCCTCTCGGCGGCAGCGAGGTCGATTCCCTGCGCCCGACCCTGATTTTTGACAATGCCCATGATGGGGATGACGATCTTTTGACTTATGATGTTCAGGTGTGGCGGGACGGAGCTGTCGTGGCAGAGATGTTCGATGTCTCTGAAGGTGCTTCGCAGACCAGTGCGGTTGTTACGCAGGATCTTGAAGAGAATATGGAGCATACCTGGCGGGTTCAGGCTTTCGACGGAACGGATATCAGTGACTGGAGCGCCTTTGAACGGTTTTATGTCAATGCAGTGCAGGAACCGCCCACCCGGCCGGTGATTACTCTACCGGAGCAGGGAGCCGTGATCGAGGCGGAGGATTTTCTTGCGTGGGATGCCTCTCTGGACCCCGACCCCTCTGATAAGGTCAGCTATCAGATTGCGCTGTTCGACGGTGCGGAAGAGACCGAACCGCTGGTTGAGCAGGATGTGGAGACCACCTCAGTCACGCTGGGCGACCTGTCTTCTCCTATTTCTCTCAGAGCGGGACAGACCTATTACCTGCAGGTGCAGGCGGTGGATGAACATGGTGAATGGTCGGACCCGAGTGAGAGGCGTGAGTTTGTTTACGGCGCAAGCGTGTTGCAGGTCAGGGCCAACCTGCCGGGATGCCGTGTTTATCTGGGCGGCAACCATGCCTATCCCGGACGTTATATGGGGGAAACGCCCCTTGAAGTTTCCGAGCTCGCTCCCGGCGAATACACGCTGGTCATTGAGCGGGCCGGGTGCGAAACTGACCTACGTCGAGTCGAAGTGGTGGCTGCGCAGGAGACGGTTGCTTCTTTTGACCTACGCCCCGTTTTGATCCCCGAGGATTTTGTCCGGCGTGCGGTCACCGTCACTCGCGGCGGCGGTGAACTTGTGGCGCCGTTCATGGTTGATTGGGATGGTGACGGCTCCCTCGATCTGCTGGCGGCCGATCGCTCGGGGCGCTTGCTGCTGCTCTCCGGTTCTGAAGCCGGGGTCGATTTCTTCGACTCCGCTGAAGTCCTGCCGCTGCCGCTGATTCCCGGGGCCACCCCCTTTGTTGCGGACTGGAACAATGACCAGATCCCCGATCTGCTGGTGGGCGGCCAGGATGGCAGCGTGCTTTTGTTTCGTGGAACCGCTGCAGCGACAGGAGGACTCTCCTTTGATGGCGGCAGCTATCTGCAGGCCAACGGCGCGCCTTTAGCCGTCGCGTCCGATGCGGTTCCGGTTGTGGTCGACTTTAATCTCGATGGGGCCAAGGACCTGATCGTGGGTGACGGAGACGGAGAGGTGCGGTTGTTTCTCAACCAGGGCAGTGACGCCGCTCCGCAGTTTGCCCAGGGAATCCTGCTGAAAAAATTCGATGCTGCTGCGGCGCCGTTTTTTGCCGATCTTGACGGGGATGGCCGCCGTGATCTGGTTGTTGCCGCAGGCGGTGAAATAGACGGTTTCTCGATCCATGGCGAAAATGACCTCTCTTCTCTGCCCGGAATCCATCTTTCTGTTCACGAAGGCGTGCGGAAAGGCGCAACCTCTCTCCCGGAGGTGGCCCAGGCCGAGGAGGTCTACGACAAGCGCCGCAAGAAAAGCAAAGCTCCCAAGAAAACCGAAAATTTCATGCCCGAGGTGCGCCATTTTTTCATCGCTGACCTGGATGAGGGGGCCGGCAAGGACATGATGGTAGTGGATGATGAAGGGATGATCTACTTTTTGGAAGCACAGGGAGAGAAACTCAGCCCGCATTTTATCGAGGCCATGCAGGAGAAGCTTGATTTCATGGCAGCAGACTTTTCCGCCTCCGCAGCTATCTGCAGCGAAATCAGTACCAAGCTGGCAGACGGTCGCTTTGGTTCTGCACGTGAGCTGGTTGAAGACTGGGCGGAAAGTGTCGCTGTTGATACGGAGTTGGGGCTGCAAGTCATGGAGTTGCGCGCCCTGATGCCACATCCGAGCGACAAGGTTTGGGAAAGTCAATGAAAAGATTGCGAGAAAAGGGCGTGTCGGTTTATTCTTTTACTGAGCGACTGACCCTCTTCTCGTGCGGGAGTTCCGGTCCAACATGATGCGCATTATTCTAGCGATGTTTTTTATCCTTTTGCTGTTTCAGGCGTCGGCTGTCGCCGTCATGGGACCGCAGGGAGTTGCTAATACCGCTCATAACCTCTCTTCTCAGGATGGTGGGACCCTGGATTACTACGTGTCCGACAATGAGGATGAGATCTGCATCTTTTGTCACACTCCACACGGCGGTTCTCTTGACGGCCCCCTGTGGAACCGCAGTTCACCGGACAACACATCGTTCACTCACTATACGACCGCCACCCTGGATTCCATCAGCGCGGGCGCGACCCGTGTGCTCAGCGACGAATCGCTGATCTGCATGAGCTGCCACGATGGCGCCATGGCGATCAATCATGTCCTCAACCCCAGTAACCGCACTGGCACCCAGCCGACCATTGGCGGCATGACGGATGTGCAGATCGTCACACTTCCTGGCACCATTGGCGGCGCGATTGGAAAATCGCTTCAAGACGAATATGCCACGACCGATCTGACCGATGATCATCCGATCTCTTTCAGCTATGATGATGTCCTGACATTTTACGGCAGCAGCGGCAAGACAGGGCAGCTGCACAATGTCGCTGCTGCGATCGGTAGCGGAGTTCGATTCTACGGCGAAAAGAACAGGGTCGAATGCGGTTCCTGCCATGACCCTCATGTCAACTATGATTCCGGTATTCCCGACGGCAATGATCCCACTGCCAACGAAGACTACCGCCCTTTTCTGATTACTCCTAACATCGGCAGCGCCCTCTGCCTGGCCTGTCATAACAAGTAGTCCAGCCTTTCTGCTACCTCTTGTTGGTTCTGCTGTATTTCGGTGGCAGGCGTCTTTCGGCCAAATTTGACATCCGCTGTCTTTTTGGCGGATAAAGGGGCATCCATCGGGAGGATTATAATGCGGCATCTTTTATCTTTTTTCCTGCTTTTATTGGTATCCCCACTGCTTTCGCACGCGGAACTGCCCCCTCAGGGTACGGTAGTGGGCCAGGTCGCTTTTGACACGCACAAACCGCTGCGCGGCGTAGCTGCCCTGTGGGATGTGGCTTCGGGCAAGGTTCCTGATCCCCGCAAGTATATTCTTGTTCCCGCGGCGGTTGCGCCTCTCTCTGCTGAGGGGCGCTTTGAATTGAAAGCGACTCCGGGCGAGTATTACCTGGGCGCCATTGTGCGCACTACTTCAGGCCCCGTTGTTGGCCCCCCCCGGCCTGGTGATCGTGTCATGATGAGTCCCGACGCGCAGGGGGGGGCACTCAAAGTCCACATCAAAGCCGGGCAGACGCTGGATGTGGGTCTACATCGGGACGGGTGGGTTTACGAAGGATTCGCGTCCGAGTCAGAGTTGGCGCTGACTGGTGTCGTGCGCGATGTAAACGGTAAGCCAGTCCAAGGGGTGCTGGTTTTTGCTTTTGCCGATGCCGCCATGTCGACACAGCCGGTCGCGGTTTCCGACCGCAGCGGAGAGGACGGCGTTTACTTTCTACGGCTCAACAGCTCAAGGCCGGTTTTTCTTCGAGCCCGGGAGTCCTACGGCGGCGGTCCACTGGCGGGCGGTGGTTATGTGGGCGTTTACGGAGGTCACGAACCGCAGGCGGTCAAGCCGCCGGAAAAAGGTCGGGTGTCGGGGCTCGATATCGAAGTACTGAGTCTCCCGTCCGCCGGGAACCGTGGACAGGGCCGGCCGGAGGCTCCCTCTCAATAAGTACATAATATTCCAACTATCTTTTCCTTTTTTCCCAAGATAGCCTCCCTTTCCCTTCCTGACTTTCCTTTTAAATCACCACTGTTTCTTTTATCCGGCTGTCCATAAGGGTCTGTGCGTTTTCCTGTGCTAAACACACCCTTTTAGGTGGAAAACGGAGTGAAGTTTGCATGCTTGATAAGGTACAAATCTTTGCATTTTGAATATTAGTGAAATTAAATGATTTTTTGCTAAACCTGGCGCAGTAAAAAAAATCCGATCTTCGTCAAATGGCGTGTCGGGTCGGTGTTTTGAAGAAAAAACGAGGGTTGTGGAGGCTTGATTTGAAGAGCCGGAATTGGAACATCATCGCTTTTTTGGGGTCGATCCTGATTTTTCTGTGGATCGCCATGCCGGCGCATGCGATCGAAGTGCATAATTTCGACTGCAAGAACTGCCATAAGTTGGGTGTTTCCTACACTGATCTGGGTAACTCTGCCACAAATGTTTGCCTGGAATGCCACAAAGACAACCCTCCTTCGGTCACCATGCTTGATGGGACCAGTGCCACACCCACAGGGCTGTTCGCGCCCACCGATGCCAGCAATGCCATGGGATCCTATCCCTCCGGTCTGTCGGAGGGCAGTGGTGCCGGCGCTCAGACCTCCCACATGTGGGCAGGGCGCGATGTTAAGGAAGCGGCCGGTGCACAGGCGCCGAGTGGTCGCGTATTTTACGGCCGCTATGGGATTTCAACCGGCAAACTGACCTGCCAGCGCTGTCACGACCCCCACAGCCGCGACGCCACCAATACCAAGATTCTTCGCCTGGGCACAAACGGCAAAGAGCAGATGTGTCTCGACTGCCATAAACCCTGGAACCTCGACAACACCGATCATGGCCTTTTGACGCATCCCGTCGTTTCAGACTACCAGGCGGTGTACGATACCGCGCCGGATAAATACAGGAGTCCGGCGCAGGTGGCAGAAGCGCAGGGCGAAGTGACCCTGGTGGAGGGCGGAGTTTCGTGCTCATCCTGTCATGGTGTGCATTTTACCGATTCCGACGGCACCACCGTTGATGGTCCCGCCCAGGCTTTGAGTGAGGGGGACGGAAAACTTCTGCGTGCCGATGGCCCTAAAGGAACCGACCCCTCTGCCCTGTGCCAGGCTTGCCATGCCTATAAAGAACATGGCAGCGGGACTGAAACTGTCGGTTGCCTGGTGTGTCACAGCGGCCATTCCTACAACGGCGGGACCCCCAATTACTATATCCTGCGGGGACAGGCTGAAACTACGACTTACGGGGTCGTCAATTCGCTCTCCTACACCGACCTGGCAAGCGACCTGGGCGGCACTTCAAGCACGGCGCAATTGTGGGCCGGCAGCGCCGGCAGCGCAGACGGTTACTGTGAACGCTGTCACGGTGAGTTGACCAGCATGCCTGGCAGCACCCGTATGCATATCGAGGGCGAGGACTGCAACGGCTGTCATGGGCACAATGCGGCGGGCAATGATTACGCCTTCGGTGCCAATTGCACCGACTGTCATGGGTGGCCGCCTTCCACCATAACCGCGGGCGGACCTGACGGCTACGCCTTTGTCTCCGGAAGCCGAGATTACAGCCTTGACGCGAACTACAAACCGGAAACCACCACCGCCCATCTGACTCATGCCGGCTCCGTCAGCGGTTACGGACTGGCCTGCGCTCACTGCCACGACGATGATTTCGCCACGACTCATAACGATGGCAATTTCCAGAATGTGTTCAGCGGTGTCAGCGCCCATTCCGTCACCAGTGCCGGTGGCCTGCTTTCGCCGAGCTATGATAAGACGGGGGATGGAAGCTGCAGCAACGTCTATTGCCACAGCAACGGCGGCGGGCGCAATGCCACCGGGACCAAGGTTCTGAGCGACTACACCACCCAGACCGTCTCCTGGGCCAATACCACGATCAGCAGCTGCGCAGCCTGTCATGGTAATGACTCCACAACCATGACAGCCCTTGGCAATTCAAGCGCGCATAATGCTCATCTTGATGCTGGTTACGTCTGTGTCATCTGCCACGAACAGACTGCCCTCGACGCTCATAACCTGGTCAGCGGCGCCGAATCAGGTCTGCATGTCAACGGTGCGGCGGATGTCCTTTTCGCCAACGATTACGAATTGAGCGCAGGCAATGCGCTAGGGGCGGGATCCTACGGCACGGACGGCAGCTGCGCGGTGTACTGTCATTCCGACGGCCTCGGCACAACCGCCACTCCGGACTGGGACGCTCCCGCCAGCGGCGCCTGCGGCACCTGCCATGGCAACGCTCCGGAGAGCGGCTCCCATCTCCGCCACGTGACCGATGAAAGCGGTCCGCAGCTGACCTGCAGCGCCTGTCATCCGACAAACTCTGATGACGCGACCCACACGGCACATGTCGACGGCAAGATCGATGTCACTGACGGCATCTGTGACAGCTGTCATGCGGTGGATGAGGGTGAAACTGTTCCTGTGTGGGGCAATGCCGGCACGCTGGATTGCCTGACCTGCCATGGCGGTGCGACCCTCTCCGTGATTGGCGGGAAGACGGCCCCTGACAAATCGCTGGCCACGGGCAGCGGGCACAACCGCCCGACCGCCGACGGACCCTATCCCGTATCCGGCAATGCCGCGGCCGCGCGGGCCTGCCTCGACTGTCACGACGGCAGCGCGCCCGGGCATTTCGACGGCATCAGCGGCAACGACGCAAGAGTGATCGAGGCAGGCGCATTCCCAGCGGATTACAGTCTCGACAAAAACGGTTTCTGTGCAGGGTGTCACGCCTCGATCCTGACCCATCAGAGTAAAGATTGCGTGGCCTGCCACGATCCGCACGGTACCGCCAATATCGAGATGGTTCATCGCGCGCAATCCGTGCAGAACAGCAAGGATCTCAGCGGTAGCGGCGCGTTCAGCGGGGACGTTGTCTTTACGGCACGCACGGGCGTCGATTCCTTCGACGAACTCGATGACGGCGCCGGCGCCAACGCCGATGATATCTGCGCCACCTGTCACAGCAGCGCCAACGGCATCAGCCACAACAACCGCGAAGTGACCGGGCTGCACAGCGCCGGCGACATGCGCGGGACCGACTGCACCCAGTGCCACGGTCACGCAAAGAATTTCAGCCCGGTGGGGACCGCCTGCAACCAGTGCCATGGCAATCCCCCGACCAGCGGCGCCCACGAGGCTCATGCGCTGGTAACCCTTCACACCGATGCAGAAGATCTCAGCGATTGCGAGGCCTGCCACACCGGCGCGGCATCCTACAGCTACGATCCGGCCGGTGATCGCACCGCCGGATACAATCACAGCTATTCAGTTGGGCGCAAGACAGTTCTGACCTCGGCGGTGGGCTATGATGAGGCGACTCAGACCTGCGCGACGGCCTGCCATCTTTCAAGTGAGGCCGACGGAGCCTGGGCCGACTCCGACGGACTGGCCTGCGACGCCTGCCATTACTATGCGGCAAATCCCACTTCGGCTGGCAATCAGGCCTACACTGGCCCCCTGGCCGCAGCTCTGCCACTGAGTTCCCGGCACAACGCCCATTTCGACGCCGGAACCCAGTGCGCCGATTGTCATGGCACGCTCGAAGCCCAGGGACCGGGGCTCGATCACAACAACAGCAAGGATGCGGTCAGCGACGCGGACAAGATCCGCTACCAGGGATATGAATATCTCAATCCCACCGGCACCGATGTGCAGGTCGATGACAGCGCCTTCAACCAGGGCGGCGGCAGCACCTGGCTCAACAGCGCCGTGAGCAATGACGGCGGCAATACCTGCGCCAACCTCGACTGCCACAATCCATCAGGCACAAGCTACAAGGCCGACTGGGATGTCGACACCGCCGACTGCACCCTGTGTCACAGCGCAACCGACCCGACCACCGGCGCGCATACCAAGCACCTGGGTGGTCGCGATCCCATGTATGGCGGTAATTTGGTCTGCATCACCTGCCATGTGGACAATGGCTCCGATACGGCTCACCGAGATGGAGCTGTTAGCCTGAGGCAGTCGGCGTATTCGACGTGTAACTGGTGTCACCAAGGTCATGATTCACAAAATTATGGATGTTTAGACTGCCATCCGATGGTTGACGGCGACATGCAGCGGGATGTGTCGAGTATGTGGCAGCAGACTGACTTGATTGCAGGAAACTGCTGGGTCTGCCACGAATCATCTCCTTCTTCCACGGCGCATCCGATACATCTTTCGGGAAATTCCGGGCCAGGGATTGGTACCAACTGCAACACATGCCACCAGTCCAATGCGAACAACAGTTCCATGAGCGGCATGCTAACCCATATGAACGGCACAATCACATTTGTCAATCGTGCGACACCGGCTTCACCTTATGAAGCTGCCTCCGGTACCATCCACCAGCCCGCCAATGACGGGATCCACAGTTGCGACAACTGCCACGGTGGCTCAACAGCGGCTAATCTGGCCAAGGATGCCTGGAGTGCAGGAACGTCGGTGACCTGTGCCAGTTGTCACGGCCAATACGACGCCGCCAACAGCGCCGCCGACGGCAGCGGAGTGACTGCCCCGGCGCGGGCGGGCTCCTTCGACAGCGTCGGTCACGGGCGGACCAGCGGCGAGTTCCCGCCGGCACAACAGTGTGTCAACTGTCATGACAGTACTTCCGCCCATATCAGTGGCGTGCTTGATGATGCCGACCGGCTCTCAGTCAGTACGGGAGGATACGACTTTTCTGTGGCAGGGCAGAAAAACGCCTATTGCCAGGATTGTCACATCAACCTGGGCGGGATGGTGGTTCATTACGGCAACACCCGGACCGCTGGTGGCAGCAGCACCGACGCCCTTCACTGCGCCACCTGTCACGACCCTCACGGCCAGGGCGGCCAGGATGCCATGATCCGCGGAGAGATCGGCGGACTTAACGTCACCGGCTTTACCGATCGCAGCGCCCGCAGCAGCTACTTTACCTCCGCTGCTGAACTGAGCGGGGGCAATTACGGTGTATGCCAGGTGTGCCATGACAGCGTCGAGGTGGCTTATTTCAACCGCGCGGCCGAAGACGATGCCGGTCACAATCCGGGATCGGTCTGTACCGGATGCCATGTTCACGACAGCGGCGAAACAGCATTTGAAGCGGATTGCATGGGATGCCATGGCGGCGGACTTGCCGCGGAAAACTTTGAGAATTTCTGGCCCGATGTCGACAGCAAGGATCCGGTCGACTGGCCCAACCGCGCCGGTGCCCATGCACAGCATGTTATTACCATCGGCGATATCATCAATGGCGGCGGTCCCGGCAGCGCCACCACCGCCGACAAGAACCAGTCCTGCGTTTTCTGCCATCCGCAGGGGGCGCACAGCGGCGACCAGGCCGCAGCGCCGGCCGACACCTATCGCGACGGCCAGGCCGGCAACGATGATGCTGGAGATTACTACCTCTACCTGCTGGATGATCCGGCCAACCCGGGCAGCCTGTTTCCGTTGGACACCGATGGCAGCTATACACCCTATAATTATGCCGATCGCACCAACCAGAGCGTCAATTACAGCACCTGCAGCAATCTCGACTGCCATGGCAACGCCCCCTATACCCCGCAATGGTACGGGGACGAGGTTGTTCCGGGGGCACCTGCCGGCCTGAGCGCGGCCACCCATGATGCCAGTGGAACCCATGTGGCGGGTGAGACGGATGAACCCGGCACGGTGCTGCTGACCTGGACGGCTCCCGGGGATGACGGACAGCTCGACGGGACGGTGTATCGCTACGATGTGCGCTGGAGCACTGCACCGATCGATGACGCCAACTTCACTTCCGCCAACCCGGCCGGGAAGCCCCCCATTCCTCAACGCCAGGGACACGCCCAACGCATGGTGGTCGACGGCTTGACGCCAGGCCAGAACTATTATTTTGCAGTGCGGGCCTACGATGAAGCGGGGAATGCAGGGGATATTGCGGCGACGGTATCTGCAGCGACGGCCCACGAAGACGACGTTGTGCCGATCTTCTGGGGTATCGATCGCGTTGAAACGACCCTGGAATACAGCAATGACGGCACAAAGACCTCTTCCGCTCTTGACCTGAGCTGGGCGGCGGCCAAGGACCATACGCTGCCTCTCGATTATCGCATCTGGTGGAGCACCTATAATCTCAAGACGCATCTTTCGCGCGGCGGCTCTCTGCCCGAGGTAGAAACCTCCTATACCGAGGATGGCGGCGGAGGCGCACCGACGGAAGGCGGCAGCGACTACACCATTTACACGGCCACAACCACCGCATTGCGCTATCGGGTTCAGGATCTGCAGATCGGCATCCTCTACAATTTCCTGGTGCGGGCCGAGGATGGGGCTTCCCCCTCCAATCGGGAAGAAAATCTTGTGACTCTCTACGGCATGGCGGAAGCGCAGCAGCCGTTGCCGACCGAACTGCTTGTTTACCTGGCAGACGGCGGCACGACTAGTGCCGCCGGGGGGCTGGATCCTCAACTCGATCCTGCCGATCCGGACTGGGCCGGTGTTTCATCTTCAACTGTTGAACTGTGGCCCGGCAATTCCATTGCCTGGATTGCCGGCAGCGCCTACAGCGTCGATACCAAGGTGACCGGCATCAGTTTTGACATCCGTGTCGAAAACTGGAATCGTGACCCACAGATGCTCGATTACGAATTAGGCTATGCCGATGGCGGCGGTGCATGGGTCGATACCCTTGGTTCAATTTCTGCGGAATCGGTCAGCATGGGGAAAAAGGCCCGTCGCGTGGTGCGGATGCCTATGTCGCATTTTGACGGAACCGTTCCTGCCGGACATCGACTGGCCGTGCGCGTGACTTCCGATTCAAGCAACACCCAGGATATGGATATCCGGTTTGGCGATTCTACCAACAAAGGGCAGCTTCTGGTGCGAGAGCAGGTTTACAATCATGCGCCTGATGCCGTTGCCGGTCTGTCGATTACCGAACAGGCCAATGGGGGGTATCTGGATCTCAGTTGGAGCGCATCCAGCCCCAACGACACGGGACAGACCGTAACTTACGATGTCTTCGGCTCCGCCGATGCCGGCGTGACCTTCCCGTATGTGGTCGCCGCGCAAACGACAGACACCTCAGTGACCTGGGATACGGTGGGAGACGGTCTGACCGGCGGCAGCTTCAACTGCGTGGTCCGCGTGGCGGTCAACGACGGTTATCTGCACGAAACCGGCATGGCTTACCCGGATAATTATGCCAGTTTTGCAACCGCCGACAGCGCATCCTATGCCCTTGACAACAGCCTCGATACGGAAGCCCCGGCCGCAGTGTCTCTGCAGGTCCCCGAGACGCGACCGAAGCAGGGT
>NPIE01005417.1_pt1 | contig 32564 bp, 28 predicted proteins | sample 8637661 | NCBI WGS metagenome assembly NPIE01 (sample SAMN07420842, study PRJNA396082) | bioreactor metagenome | isolation source: sample BA12 brine-fed electro-methanogenic bioreactor BA | place: Japan: Kochi | collected 2016-12-09 | reverse complement strand
CCCGCTGATGGCCCCGCTCTGGGCCGCGTCGTTATCCCATTCGGCAAGCTCAGGGCAGGCTATGTAGTATTCCGTCGACTGGGCGAACCACTCCGCGTCGCCCCCGGTGGTAAAGCTCAATTCGCAGTCGCAAGCCGCCGCCAGCGGGTCCGCCTGGTTGTTGTTCACGCGGATCAGATCAGTGGTGAAAACCTCTCGGCACATAGTGTCCCTTCGCACGTTCGACGGATATTCTAGCACGAATGGGCGAGGGTGTCCAGGGGCCAGGTCATCGGTCCGAGTGGGCATGCGGTTCGTTTCGGTCGATGCTGTGTTGCCAGGTTTGGAGGGAGGCGAGGAGGCTGGCGACTAATTTGGGGTGGTGGGGGGCGAGGTCGTGGCGTTCGGGGAGGTCTTGGTCGAGGTTGAACAGGTGGGTTTCTTCTGGTGTTGTGACGAGTTTCCAGGGGCCTCGTCGGACGGCGCGGAGGTGGTCTTTGCGCCAGAAGAGGTCGCGTGGAGGCAGGGGGGCGCCGTCGAGCAACAGTGGGCTGAGTGACAGGCCATCGGTGGGTGGGGGTGTGGTGACGCCGGCGAGGTTCGCGCAGGTGGGGAGCAGGTCCATGGTGATGGCGGTCTGCCGGGTGACGGCGCCGGCTTCGATGCGTCCGGGCCAGCGGGCGATGGCGGGGACGCGGTGGCCTCCTTCGAAGACGTCTCCTTTCTGTCCGCGCAGCGGGCCATTGCTGGAGATTTCGCCTGCAAAGCGGTTATCGTAGTCCAGATATCCGCCATTGTCGGAGGCGAGGAAGACGAGCGTGTTTTCGTCGAGACCGAGGCGCTTGAGGGCGGCCATGATCCGACCGACGCTCGCGTCCAGGGACTCGACCATCCGACGGACCACCGGTCCGACCTGACCCTGCGGATGGGGTCCGAGTTTCGAGAGGTTCCAGTAGTCGTGTCCTTTGACCCGGTGGGGGGGGTCGTCGGGACCCTGCCAGGGGAAGTGGATGGCGAGGTGGGCGACGTACAGGAAGAAAGGCTCGTCCTTGTGTCGCGCGAGAAAGTCGATGCTGTGTTGGGTGATGAGATCGACGCTGTAGCCGGATTCCATCTCGATCTGCTCATCGTGCCACCAGTCTTCGGTGCCCGAGCGGCTGAGGTGCGAGTGGTGGTCGCCATCGCCGGTGAGAAGGCCACGGAATTCGTCGAATCCGTGGCGGGTCGGCAGGTAGGGCAGTTCGTAGCCCAGGTGCCATTTGCCGAACATGCCGGTGGCGTATCCAGCGCCCTGGAGCATTTCGGGCAGGGTCGTCACTTCGAGCGGCAGTCCCGTGTGGGCGTGGTCTCGGGCGGAGAGGGCGCCTTCGAAGATCCTGCCGAACCGGTGCTGGTATTGTCCGGTCAGCAGGGCGGCACGGGTGGGTGAGCACATGGGGCCGTTGGAGTGGAAGTCCGTGAAGCGCATGCCCTCCCGGGCGAGCCGATCCATGTGCGGCGTGCGATTGTGCGGGTGGCCATAGCAGGCGAGATCTCCGTAGCCGAGATCATCGGCGAGGATGAGGACGAAATTCGGGCGGGTTCTTCTCTCGCCCTTCAAAGAGCGCGCTGCGGACGCGCTCTGGTGGGCATGGGGATGGGCACATCCGAGCAGCACGTGCTCCGTGGCACCCAAGGCGAGCATTTGGAGAAAGGCACGCCGATTCATGAGACTGTCTCTTTCGCTGCAATTGAGTCCGTACGGTGGCCTCTATCGATCCATGGCAGTGTTGATTCGGATGCCGACCAAGATACAGCGCATCATCGACGGATGGCAAAGACATTCCGGAGACGGGAAAGGAACGTGCTGCTGCGGGGCGGTCAGTTGGAGACGAGGAGGCAGGCGTATTTCATGCGGGACCAGGCGCGTTCGAAGCGGCGCCAGGGGAGGGTGGCGAAACCGTGGGCGGGGTCCATGAGGAGGACCCGTTGGTCTTTGAGTCCGGCGACGACGACGTAGTGGTCCTTATGGGGGGGCAGGGCCCAGGCCAGCGACGTGACGACGGGTCCGAGGACGGGGACGTCGGCGAGGAAGTAGGGGGTGAGCGGAAGTCGGACGGCGCAGAGGAGGGGGCGGCCCTTGAGGATCTGCTGCTCGGCCTCGCGGCGCGGCTGGGTGTCCATGGCGAGGATGTAGGCCTTGCGTCCTTCGGCTTCGGCGACGGCGCGGAGTTCGACGAGGTAGTAGGGGCGCCTTTGGGGGGTGGGATAGGTCTCGAGGATATGGGCTTCCGCAATGTCGGCGTCCCAGTAGGTCAGGAGGGTCGAGAGACAGGCGGGGCCGCAGCTATGGCGCGTCGTCTGTTCGGTGAGCGGGATCGGGCAGTAGGCGAAATCGCCGTACTTGCGCTGGAAGGCAGGCGCTTCGGTGGTCTGGAGGGACGAACGGCAGCCGGACAGAAAGAAAATGCCTGTCGGAAGCAACGACAGGCATATTACAACTGCACGGCGCCCTCGACAGGGCGCTGGGTTGGAATTCGGCATGGCGCATCTCCGGACGAAGGGCCTCCGCTAGTCGAGCTCGCCGGTCAGGACGAGGACGAGAAGCACGATGCCCACCACCGCGAGGACCACGACGAGACCATCTCCCGCGGCGACCTCGGCCAATTCGGGCGCATCTTCGGCCTGCTGAGCGGCCAGGTCGGCGTCTTCCGACTGGGTCACGGGGTTCTTCGGGATGGCTCCGGCGTAGGCGGGGGCCACGGCGGCGTGGAGAATACAAACGAGCAGTAGGCAGGCGATGACTTTTCGCATGTTCTGGCTCCTTCCTTACACTGTCAAAACGACCGGGGACCGGAGCGGTCCCAAGCTGTCAGGAGACTACGAGCCCCCCCTCGCGCGGGCGGGCAGGATCGTGCCTAATTCCGGTAAGGAGAATGCTCACTCCTGTTTTTCAGGCACGTTCTTGGGACCCGGGGCCGCCGACGAGGCGCCATGGTCCGACTTCATTGCCCCGTCCTATGCTGGATTCCGGCGGATGTCAACCGCCATGTGGCGAATGAACCGGAACCGGCTCCCCGGGACATGACGATCGTGATAGGAACAACCGTGTTCATTTTATTCACCGTTGGAACCTGTCAGGCGTCAGAACCATACTTCGATCGAATCGACTGCGACCAGCCCTTCTCGGCAGTTGGAGGTGCAGCTACTCCATATCGGTCCTGGCAATGAAGAGTTCCACGTCGGAATCGGGACCCAGATTGCCGTGCGTGTGCTCACAACAGTAACCGTCGGGGCAGAAGCCCACGTCCGTGATGTTCGTCGCTTCTCGACGCAGCAGCTCTCCATGGACCAGCCACTGGAACTGCTGGGCCTTGTCCGTGCGAACGAGGCGACCGTGAGGCTCGTCGTCATCCAATGACTGGACGACTGTCAATGAGAGGCTTGATCGCGCGTGGACGAAGGGAAGACCAGTGATGGACAGCGACTCCGTATCGGGGGGGCAAGCCGAGAGCCAGACGAGCAGGCTGCCCAGCGACAGCAGGCCCTCACGATTGCCCAGGAGTTCGATTACGGGCTTCTTCGACCACTGGGGTGTGGTCAGCTCGGCGGTGACCTCCGCGCCGGGCAACACCGCCCAGGAGGGAGGATAATCGCGACCTGTCATTGTTCCGGAACTCCCAAGTGCCAACGGGGACGTCTGCCTAACCGACTATTTCAAGCGAGGGGCGGGGAGGCGTCTGAGGCGGTGGCTGCGGGGGTCGATCTCCATGCCTACGGATTCGAGGGCGGTGACCCCGAGGATCGGTTCGGCGTCGTCGTCGCCGAAGATGACCGTTGTCCAGACCGTTTCGCCCATGAACTCCAGTTCCGCGCCGGCGATGTCCATGCGGACTTCGGAGCCATCGGCCAGTTCGTACCTGCGTTGCGAGCGCGGCTCGAGACCGATTGCCTGAAGATGCCGCGCGGGGACGACGCAGTCCATCGCGCCGGCATAGATAGCGAACAGGTCCTCCCATGACCGCTCCGGCTGAGTGGGATTGCGAACCGCCACTGTGACCTGGGCCAGACGCATCAGTGCCACCTCGTCTCTCGACTTCTGTTGCCAATGGCATTCAGTATACTTGAGGAGAGGATTTTGATGCAGGGATTTTTGGGTGGGGGGTAGAATTCGGGTGAAGAGTGCGGTTTTTTGCGCCCATTCTGGGTGTTGCGGCGCGTCTTAGGGGTGGAATCGGGCTTGCAGAGTTAAGAGAGGTTCTTTGGAATGCAGCGATTGGATGGAAGAGACGCCTGACAACGTGCTGGTCGAGAGGGCTGCGGCGGGGGACGGGGACAGCTTCACGGAGCTGTGCCGGCGGTATTATCCCGCGATGGTGGCGGTCGCGCATGCGATTCTGGGCGACCGGCATCTGGCGGAAGACGCGGCTCAGCAGGCGTTTGCACAGGCGGCGATCCATCTGCCCCGGCTGCGGAAGAGCGAGCAGTTCGGCTCGTGGCTGGCGGCGATCTGTCGGAACGCGGCCTGCGACATCGGGCGGGCCCGTCGCGGTTTGGGCAGGGGCGAGGAACAGTCCGAGCAGGCCGTCGAGGCAGACGTCGACGACGCAGGGCCGGCGGTGCGGGTGGCGCTGCAACGGTTGGAGCCGACGGCACGCGAGGTGATCTACCTGCGGTTCTACGATGGGCTCAGCTACGAGCGGATCGGGGAGGTGCTGGGGATCTCCGAGCAGGCGATCAACGGTCGGCTGCGGCGGGCGAAGAAGGAACTGGCGAAACACTTACGCCGGGAAGGTTTCGGTGAGGTGCGGATATGAGCGAACGTAAAGACGAGAAATGGCTGGATGGCGAACTGCGGCGGGCGATCGAGCAGGCGGACGTCCGATTCGATGGCGATGCCTGGAAACGCAGGCACGCCAAAGCCTATGAGATGCTGGCAACCCGCCGAGGTCAACAAGGGGCAGTGACGCATCGGCGGCAGAAGATACGCTTCGCTCGTGCTGCCCGGCTCGCCACAGCGGCTGCGATCGTCGGCGCCGTAGCCTCGGCGTTGATAGTGACGCGTCCGCAGGCCAACGAACGCCCCGGTTCCTCTTCGCCGCCGCATCGGGATAAAGCCTCTGCGGACGTTACGTTTCTGTCCCTGCGAACGGCGTATCGACAAGGTGGAGAAGAGGCCCTCAATCGACAGCTCGACACAGCACAGGAGACGCTGGGACCATGGCCCGACCGCTCCTCGCTGCGCGACCTATGGGACGATATCAGAAGCTGAAACAGCGAGAAGGAGAATGACAATGCTTGAAGATAGGAATCAGAGAATCATGCTCATTGTTTTACTGGCGAGTCTGAGCTTGCCGTTGGTTTCGATGGCCGGGGCGATTCCGCCGGACCCGGACAATGCGGCGCTGTTGTATTATCAGGCCTTGCTGACCATGCCGAAGCCCGAAGACGAAGCGGCGGACCACCTCGTCAAGATCGGCAAGGGCGAGATCGATCCCGATCAGGTCCGCACCTTTCTGCACAAGTGTGACAATGCCATCGAGTTTGTCGCAGCGGCCGCCCAAGTGGACAGATGCGACTGGGGCTACCAGTTCTCACGGGGAGTGGACGTCCAATTGCCCCAGTTGGCCCAGTTGCGGCGACTGGCCTACGTTCTGGCCGCCGACGCACGGCTGGCGGCCTTTGACGGAGAGTATCGCCAGGCCCTCGAGCGATGTCGACTAATGGACTCGCTCTCGCGTCATATAGGCGACGATACGCTGATCTCCTACCTGGTGTCGCTGGCCGTGCGACAGCTTGCGATGCAGTGTATCCAGGACTTCACCGGCCGGATTGCTGATGACACCGAAGGCTTGCGGGCGCTGAAGAACGAACTGGCCCTGGCTGCCCCGCTGACGGTGTCGCCCGTCAGGCCCCTGAAGATCGAAGTTGAGATCATGGCCGATCTGATGCAGGTGGACAAGCGCGACAAGATGCTGGAGGCGATCGGAGTCAGCGCCGGTAACGATGACCCCGAGGATGCCGAAGAGATCGTCAACGAGGCCGACAAGACCGAAGCGTTTGTTGCAGCCCTCGACGCGGAGACCTTGAAACGAGCCCGGATGATCTACCGGGAGCGGATGGCGGCCATCCTGACGATGCTAAACACCCCGATGGCATATGCGGAGAAGTACTCAAGATTGAAGAAGCTGTGTGATGACTTCGAGCAGGACGATCCGGCTTCGCGCGTGGCGGGGGAATTCACGGCCAACATGGCCAAGATCTATACGCTGCGCATCCGAAGTGACGCCCATGCCAATGCGGTCCTGGCGGCTGTCGATCTCTGTCTGCATCGGGCCGGGACCGGCAACCTCCCGGAGACCCTGCCGGCCGGGCTGCCGATAGATCCGTTCAGCGGCGAGGCATTCGAGTACGAGCGCACCGACACGGGCTTTGTCCTCCGCTGTCAGGCCAAAGACCCGGAGGATGAGACCATCCACGAATACGTCTTCACGTTAAAGTAGAAGACGGAGAAGAGCAAATGAAAGAGCCGGGTGGGGATCGAGGTCCGGCTCTCTTCGTTCGCGAACAGCACGTCCTGTCTGCCGCCGCTCGGTCGCGTCCGGGCCGCGAAATGTCTGCCTGCTCTTGACGGGGCGACGATGCGCGCTGCATACTGGGCGCAGGGACTCTGGGGTCTCGTGGAGGCCTTGAAAGACACGGCACAACGACTTGCAGGGAGGTGAATAGCGCATGGGCCAGGCAGGCACATCGGGCGGGAGGCGGAAAGGGGCCAGACGCACGTCGAAGGAAAGTGGGCCAGGAAATCGCCAGACGGCGAAGGTCTCGCGGACGCGGAGACCCGAGGAGATGTCGCTCGAACAGTGGCAGGTGGCGCTGCGCCGGCAGTTTGCCCAGAAGCAGGATCTGCGGATCACGAACGTCGGGGACGAGGCGATCTTCTCGGAATTCCGAGTGGTCAATCCCGAGACGCAGGGCCAATACCGCGTCGCCATCCGAGGCGAGGGGTTGGGGGACAACTTCTGTTCCTGTCCGGATTTTGCGGTGAACACGCTGGGCACCTGCAAGCACATCGAGTTCGTGCTGAACCAACTGCGGCGCAAACGGGGCGGCCGCAAGGCATTCACGGAAGGATTCCACCCGGCCTATTCGGAGGTGTACCTGCGATATGGGGCGCAGCGGGCCATCGTGTTCCAAGCGGGGACTGAATGTCCCGCCGGATTGCGACGATTGGCGAGAGATTACTTCGACGACGACGGAATCTTGCGCCGTGATGCCTACAGGGATTTCGATTCGTTCCTGGACCGCGCGAGCGGGTTCGAGTGCGATCTGCGATGCTATGACGATGCGCTGGATTTTATCGCCCAGGTTCGGGACCGAACGCATCTGGGCGAGCGCGTGGACAAGATGTTCCCGTCGGGGGCGGCGAGCAAGGCGTTTCACCTGCTTCTGAAGACACCGCTCTATCCCTACCAACGCGAGGGGGTGCTCTTTGCCGCGAAGGCGGGGCGCAGCCTGATTGCCGACGATATGGGGCTCGGCAAGACCATCCAGGCCATCGGCGCGTGCGAGGTGCTGTCGCGGGTCGCGGGAGCCGAGCGGGTGCTGGTGATCTGCCCGACGTCGCTGAAGTACCAATGGAAGCGCGAGATCGAGTCGTTCAGCGGTCGTTCGGCGGTGGTGATCGAAGGCTTGCAGGCTGCTCGGCAGGCGCTGTACCGTGGCGAGGGCTTCTATAAGATCGTCAACTATGACGTGATCCATCGGGACGCGGAGGCGATCCGGAGGTGGGAGCCTGACGTGATCGTTCTCGATGAAGCGCAGCGCATCAAGAACTGGCAAACGCGCCGGGCCAAGAGCATCAAGAAGCTCGATTCGAGGTATGCCATCGTCTTGACGGGTACACCGCTGGAGAATCGCCTGGAGGAGTTGTATTCCATCGTGGAATTCGTGGATCGATTCCGCCTGGGGCCCATGTTTCGCTTCCTGGCCGAGCACCAGCAGACCGACGAGAACGGCAAGGTCGTGGGTTATCGAAACCTGGACCGGATCGGGCGGACGCTGGGGCCCATCCTGGTCCGTCGGACGAAGAAGGAAGTTCTGAAACAACTGCCCGAGCGGCTGGACAAGAACTACCTCGTGCCGATGACGGACCAGCAGATGGCCCACCACGAGGAGAATCGTGAGATCGTGGGCAAGATCGTGTCCAAGTGGCGTCGGCTCGGGTTCCTGCCGGAGGCGGACCAGCGGCGCTTGATGATTGCGCTACAGAACATGCGGATGAGCTGCAACAGCACGTATCTGCTCGATCGCCAGACGGATTACGGGGTCAAGGCCGATGAGATGGTCGAGGTTCTTCGGGAGACCTTCGAGCGGCCGGAGGACAAGGCGGTGGTGTTCAGTCAGTGGTTGGGCACGCACGAGATCCTGCTGGACCGCCTGCGGTCGGCGGGGTTGGGGTACGTGCTGTTCCACGGACGGATCGCCTCGAAGGACCGTCGTGGGCTGATCGAGCAGTTTCGGGGGGACCCGGATTGTCGGGTTTTCCTTTCGACCGACGCGGGCGGGGTGGGTCTGAATCTCCAGAATGCGGCGACGGTGGTGAACATGGACTTGCCGTGGAACCCGGCGGTGCTCGACCAGCGGATCGGGCGGGTGCATCGGCTGGGACAGCACCGGCCCGTCCGCGTGGTGAACTTCGTCTCGCAAGGCACGATCGAGCAGGGCATGCTGTCGGTGCTTTCGTTCAAGCAGTCGATGTTCGCAGGGGTGCTGGATGGCGGTCGTCCGGAGGTGTCTCTGGGCGGCACGCGTCTGAAGCGCTTCATGGATTCGGTGGGCGAGGTGACTGGGAAAATCCCACCGGCGATGCGCCGGGAGGAAGGCGCCGTTCGCGAGGCCGAGGGCAGGGAGGAACCCAAGGACTCAGTGGAGGTCTCCGTTCCGACTTCGGCACAATGGGAAAGCCTGCTGTCGGCGGGAGCGTCGTTCCTGAGTCAACTCAGTTCGGCGCTCTCCGCAGAGGGCAAAGGGCCGGTCGAGATCGGGGCCGGCGTGCGGATCGAAACGGACGAGAAGAGCGGGCAACGCCATCTGAAGCTGCCGGTGCCCCCGAAGAAAGCGCTTACCGAGATCGCGGGTCTGCTGACCCAGTTGGCGGAGCGATTATGACACGGCAGAAACGAAGCACGGACGGGCCCGTTCTTTCGGTGCGGGCCCGTCCGTGTTGGCGCTCACGTATCCGGTTCACTGCGCCGGATTAGAGATCGAAGGGGGAGATGTAGTCGCCTTTGGCGGTCTGGAGGGTTTCGAGGCGCTGGCGCTGGGCGGTCATCTCCTCGTTCATGGCCGGCGGGTTCTCGTGGACCGTGGCGTAGATCTTCTCCATGCGGTGGAGCTTGGCGAGCAGTTCGGGGACGCGGATCGTGAACTGTTCGACGTAATCCTGCTTGCTGTACTCCTTGTTGCGGACCTCTTTGAAGAGTCTCTCGAGGTCGTCATATTTGGGGATCAGGCCGTAACCGGCGTCGAGAGCCTCGACGTCGCCGTGGACGCGCAGCTCCATCCATTTGACCCAGACGGCCTTGTCGAGCATGCCGTTGAGGTACTTGCCGTCCTTTTTGAGGAAGTAGTTGGTGCCGAAGACTTTGGGGCGGTCGACGTCTTTGGCGAACTCGAGATTGTTCCGGATGTACTTGCCGACGGACATCGAGAGGAAGTCCATGTTGCTCATGACGTTCCACTTGCGCTGGCCCTCGGTGCCGAGGGTGGCAGCGGTGGTCTCCGATTCCAGCATGGCGCCCATGGTGCAGATGCCGTGCTGCCAGCTATAGGCTTCGCGGACGGGGACGTTGGTGTCGCTGTCGCGTCCGCCATAGATGATGCCGCCGACGGGCAGACCCTTGGGGTTGTCCCAGTCGGGGTCCTTGTTCGCCAGGTCGCTCATGCGGACGGTGTAGCGGGCGTTCTTATGGCTGGGCGTGGTATCCTTGCCGTCAGGGCCCTTCATGCCCTTGGTCCACTCGGTGCTGACGTGGTTCATGCCGGCGTCGGGGATTTCCTCGTCCATGCCGAGCCAGTAGGGCTTTCCGTCCTTGACGAGGACGTTGCCGAAGATGACTTCGCCCGGTTTGTGGAGGACGTCCCAGATGACGGGATCGCCTTTGGCGTTGACGTCCTGGATGATGCCGAAGATGCCGGCTTCGACGTTGGCGGCGCGGAACTGCCCGTCGATGACGCGGAAGTAGGCGAGGTCGTCGCCGACAATGTTCTCGCCGGGGATCATGGCGGTGGAGGTTTTGCCGCAGGCGGACGGATAGGCGCCGCAGAGGTAGGTCTTGCGTCCGTCGGGGCCGTTGGCACGCATGATGAACATGTGCTCGGCGAGCCAGCCTTCGGCGTCGGCTCTGCGGATGGCCAGTCGCAGGGAGAGCTTCTTGAGTCCGACGGTGTTGCCGGCGTACTGGGTGTTGACGGAGTAGACGGCGTTTCGCGTGTAATCCATGTAGACGCGGTTCAGTTCGTAGTTCTTGCAGGTCATGCGTTCGTCGACTTCGCCGGTGCAATGACGATACCTGAAGAACTCGAAATTCGGGTTGTTGCTCTGTCGTTTGAATTCCTCGTAACCGGGACGATAGAGCATGTCCTCGCTGTGGACGACGTAGGCCGAGTCGGTGATCTGGAGACAGGGGATCGCGAATACGGAGTCGACCGGACCCAGGCAGAAGAAGCGCACCAGCATGGTCCGGCCTTGATAGGCGCCGCGCTGGAGGTCTTCGAGTTCTGCGAGCCCTTCGTCGCGTCCGACCTGCTCGAGCTTCGGATCGAGATTCTCGTCGTGCGGCACGAGATACTTGGTCACGTCTTTGCGGCGGGCCTGGTCGTAGTAGCTGTCGAAGTGAACGGTATGGCCCTCGATGTTGAGCGACAACTCTTCTTTGTTGTCGATGGCCAACTGGCGGCAATAGGCGGCGTCTTCGGGAGCGTCGCTGCCGACCCAGACCCGGTCGGGGTTGCACAGTTCGACGGCATAGGCGACGAAGGCGTTGACCTCTTCATTGTTCAAGGCTTCGAGTTTCTGGAAGCTAGCCTGATCCATTTTGCTCTTCAGAATCGATTTTCTGTCCATCTATTCTCCTTTCCACGGCCTAAAAAAAGCCGCAGCTCAAGGGGCATCCTGGGCCACGGCTTCAACGTTCCATACGCCTGCGAACGGGGGACCGGCCCGTTTGCGTGACTTGTCTGTCGTTCCGAGAGGTTCACCGGCCACTTGGCGGCGCACTGCTCACCCCGTCAAATCTACGAGGTTGGAGCGTACTCGGCTGACCGAACCCCGACAAGATAATAGCTACGATAGACCTGTCAATAGGTTTTTTCCCGGATTTGCGGCGGAAGTCCCAGTGGGGGCCGAAAAGGCAGTTGACACTGGTTTGGAACGGGCTCACAATAGGCGTCACGCAGGCCCAGGGACAGGTGTTCTGCCACTTGCCGCCGATCTTCGGATCGCGGTTTCGACGAGTAGAATGGTCCTGTCGCGTAGTTGGGAAACAGTGAACAGGAGGCAAGATATGGCGTCAACCGACAGCGGCCGTGCCGCGACCCAGCCGCAGCAGCCCGTGATGCACATGAATCCGCGGATCGAGAAGGATCGCCAGATGATTCTCGACGCCAAGGCCAAGGGGCGCGGGTCTCTGTTCAAGGTATTCGTGAAACTGTCGGGTCCCGGCTGGCTCCAGAGCGGCATCACGCTGGGCGGCGGCTCGCTTTCGTCGAGTCTGTACCTGGGAGTGCTGGTGGGATTCAGCTTCATGTGGCTCCAACCTCTGGCGATGATCCTGGGCGTGATCATGCTCAGCGCGATCGCCTACGTGACGCTCTCGACGGGCGAACGGCCTCTGCGGGGGATCAATCAGCACGTCAGTCCGATTCTGGGCTGGGGGTGGCTGCTGGCGTCGATGATGGCGAACCTGGTCTGGTCGCTTCCGCAGTTTGCGCTGGGGACGGCGGCGATCCGTCAGAACCTGCTTCCCGGGGTGATCGGGCCGGAATCGGGGATGACGGATATGCAGGGCAAGATGATTGCGGGGGCTGCTTTTCTCGTGATCGCGTTGACTGCGACGTTTACCTACAGCGCGGGCGGCAGAGGGGTCAAGGTGTTCGAGGTGCTGATCAAGGGCATCGTCAGCCTGATCGTGCTTTGCTTCATCGGCGTGGTGGTCAAGCTGAGCATCGACGGCAAGCTCAACTGGAGCGAAGTCGGCAGCGGTCTGGTTCCCGATCTGAGTCTGTTCATGAAGCCGACGGACAAGATCATGCCGCACATTCAGAGGGTCTCGGTGCAGTTCCAGTCCTTCTGGACGAGCATGATCGTCGGGCAGCAGCGGGACGTGATGATCAGTGCGGCGGCGACGGCAGTGGGGATCAACATGACCTTCCTGTTGCCTTATTCGATGCTCCGCAAGGGCTGGGACAAGGACTTCCGCGGCCTGGCGATTTTCGATCTCTCTACGGGCCTCTTCATTCCGTTCATCCTGGCGACCGGCTGCGTGGTGATCGCTTCGAGCAGTCAGTTCCATGCGGAACCGGCGCAGGGCTTCGTGGCGGCCGAGCCGGGGGGCGAGGTGACGGGCGAACCGGCGCCGAATCTGATCGGAGGCTACAAAGGGCTGTTGCGCGACCGTCTGCGCCACGAGATCGGCGAGGAGGCCTTCGGCGCATTGACGCCCGAGCAGGTGGTGGAGATGACTGAGAATCTGCCCTGGGCGGACAAGCGGATGGCGGCGATCCTGGTGAAGCGGGATGCGTTCAACCTGGCGGAGACGCTGGCGCCGCTGATCGGCACCAAGTGGGCGCAGTATGTCTTCGGGATCGGGGTGATCGGCATGGCGCTCAGCGCCGCGACGATGCTGATGACGATCAACGGGCTGTGCTTCTGCGAGTTGCTGAACCTTCCGGCGCGGGGATGGCCACAGCGGTTCGGGAGCCTGATGGTGTGCGTCGGAGCGCTCGGGCCGTTCTTCTGGACCGACGCAGCGCCGTATCTGGCGGTGCCGACGTCGGTGTTTGCCATGGTGTTGCTGCCGATCGCGTATTTCGCGTTCTTCTTCCTGATGAATCAGGAGAGCTACCTGGGCACGTATCGACCGAAGGGGGGCAAGCGGGTGTTGTGGAACGTGCTGATGGCCCTGGCGGCGGGCGCTGCGGCGTTCGGCAGCGTCTGGAGCCTGTGGTCGAGGCTGCAATGGATGGGGATCATCCTGCTGGTGGCCTTCATTGTGCTGGTGATCGTGGTGCATTTCGCCCGATCGGAGCGGAAGAGGGCGGCAGCCGCCTGACGGACAAACGGTGGTTGGTGAACCATGCGAGCCCGGGGAGGCGATCTCCGGGCTCGTTTTCGTATGGAACGAAGGAATGATGGAATAATGGAATAGTGGAATGGTGGGTCTGTGGGGGTACTCGGCATTCCCGAGGTCTGAAATGCGCGTCTCGGGCTGGCGGGGGGCGGTCAAAGGGGTTCGGCGGGCACCATCGTCGCTTCGAGCTTGCCCTGCGAGATGCTGAAGTCCTTGAGTCGCACCCACTTATCGTCGATCTCGAAGACGGGTTCGAACGCTTCGCCGGCCAGGAGGGAGGCGGCGATTTTGGTGCGGATGTCGTCGGTATCGACGGGGACGGTTTCGAGTCTTTCCTGATACTGCTGTTTGGCCACCGTTTTGGCCAGCAGGGTGATAGGCATCGCGCCGATCTTGACTTTATCGACGTTGAGATTGAGACGGCCGGTGTCGTCGAGCTGTGGCCCGAGCTCGACGGTGATCACGAGATCGGTGCCTTCGATATTGGCGGTGCCCATCAGAACGATGCGGTCGGGCTGAAAGAGGATTTCGGGGGCGGAGAAGACGACGCCGCCCGTTTCCCGAGGCCAGCGGAACTGAGCGATCGCCTCATTGAGGGCCTGATCGGAGACGACGAGATCGAACGGCTGCTGGCTCTGGGCTCCGTTGTAGAGTTGTGGACCGATGTCATGGGAGAGATAGGGGTGCACGCGTTCGTTGTTGGCGCCGGTGAGTCGGCGGAGCACTGGGCGGTAGTCGGCGGGTTTGTAGAGCAACAAGGCGATCACCACCACGGCGACCGTGGCGTCGATCAGCAGCCAGTAGAAGAGCTTTTTGCGTTTTGATCTCTTCTTTTTCGCTTTTTGTGCGCCGGGGTCGGCCGAGGGCTTTCCCGCGTCGATCTTGTCGTTCGGCAGCGTCATGTTGGTGCGATCCTGCGAAACCATCCGATGGTGACCATTCCCTGGGGTCGCACATCAGACCTCTGTCGACCCAAAGATCGTATCGCTCTGTATCCCACTACTGCGGCCGGGGGGAAATAGTTTTCCACAAATGGGCCCGCCCGCCGAATTCTGTCTTGCTGGACCGTGTTGGTGTGATTATAGTGTTCCGAACGTTAATGAAAAAGAGTTTTGTTGGCGGGTTCACATCCGCTCCGGCATCGCGCTGCGGTGTGTCGGGACGGAGGGGCGCCTCGGAGTCGGTGATGTTGAGCTTGGGCCCATTTGAAAAGAAAGGTATTTCGACCTATGGCGAGCCACTTTGCGGACCGGTTGTGTGAAGCTGTACAGGCGAAGAAGACGTCCCTGATCGTCGGGTTGGACCCGGTGTACAGCCGCCTTCCGGCAGCGATCACGAGCCACCGTCAGATGAACGACGAATACGATGCGGCTGCCGCGGTGGATGCGATTTTCGATTTCTGCACGCAGACGATGCGGATCGTGGCGCCGATGGTGCCGGCGATCAAGATCAATGTCGCGTTTTTCGAGAAGTATCTCTGGGAAGGCCTGGAGACGTACTACGCACTGATCAACGAGGCGAACGATCTGGGTCTGGAGATCGTCGGCGACGTCAAGCGGGGCGACGTGGGACACACGGCGGAGATGTACGCCTCGGCGCATCTTCAGAATCCCGAGCTGTCCGGTCTGGAAGACACGCTGGCGCCGGATGCGATCACGGTCAACGGGTATCCGGGCGTGGACGGGATCGAGCCGTTCGCGCAGATGGCCGACTCTCAGGGCAAGGGCGTCTTCGTGCTGGTGCGCACGAGCAACGGCTCAGCGGGGGCGGTCCAGGATTTCCGGGACGGCGAGGGGCAGGCGTTGTACGAGAAAATGGCGGAGATCGTGAACGAGATCGCGAATCAGCCGGGGCGCGTCGGCGATTGCGGCTACAGCAACATCGGCATGGTCGTCGGGGGCACCGCTCCCGAGGTGACCGCGGCGCTGCGGACGAAGTACGACAAGATCTGGTTCCTGGTCCCCGGTTACGGCTCGCAAGGGGCGACGGCGGCCGATTGCCTGCGGTTCTGCAAGGCGGACGGGATGGGGGCCCTGATCAATGCGTCGCGATCGATCATCTACGCGTACGAGAGGCCGAAGTACCGCGATCAGTTCGGCGACGACTGGAAGAAGTGCATCGAGCAGGCGGTCATCGACGCGAAGGTCGAGCTGGCCACGGCGATGCAGACCAAGCTGTAGTCGCGGCCGATCGTTGGGATCGACGAACTGACGACGACCTCTGTCTTTGCCGGGTACGGCGGATGCGAAAGGGTGTTTCCACGACGGGCGATGCATCGGCTCCGCTCGCGTCGGGCGCCGGGCGGATGTTCGATCGGATCGCACCGACGTACGATCTCCTCAATCACCTGCTTTCCCTCGGGTTCGATTTCTCCTGGCGTCGCAAGGCGGCGCGGTCTCTGGGGGGGCATGACCCCCTTCGCGTCGTCGATCTGGCGACCGGTACGGGCGATCTGCTGATCGCTCTACTGCAAGAGCATCCCGACATTGCCGATGCCGTCGGTCTGGACTGTTCCGAGCCGATGCTGAAGGTGGCTCGCAGGAAGATCGACCGGTGCGGGTTGTCGGACCGCGTGAGGTTCGTGCGGGACGATGCGACGAAGACCTCGCTGGCGGACGGGAGTTTCGACGCCGCGACGATGGGATTTGGGATTCGCAATACGCCGGATGCGAGGGCGACGCTCGACGAGATTCACCGGCTGCTGCGACCGGGAGGGACGGCGGTGATCCTCGAATTTTCCCTGCCGGGCCATCGTGTGGTGCGTTGGGGATATCTCGCATATCTGCGTTTCTTCGTGCCGCTGATTGGTGCGGTGGTGTCGAGGGACCGCTCGGCCTATCGATATTTGAACCAATCCATCGAGGCGTTCCACGGTCCGACGGCGTTCTGCGCGATGATGGGGCAGGCGGGTTTTGACGATGTCTCGGCGACTCCTCTGACGGCGGGCGTCGCTTCGATCTACAAAGGCTCGAAAGGGGTGAGAAAGGGGTGACCTATGAGGGCATCGGATCTGGCGGGCAAGAAGGTGCTGGTGATGGGGCTGGGGCGTTTCGGCGGGGGCGTCGATGTGGCGCGCTTCGCGGCGGGCGCCGGGGCGCGGGTCCTCGTCACCGACCTGGCGAGCGAAGAGCAACTGGCCGATTCCGTCGGTCAACTGGCGTCGTGCGGAGGCATCGAATTCAAGCTGGGGCTTCACGATCCGGAGGACTTTGCCTCGGCCGATCTGGTCGTCGCGAATCCTGCGGTCAAGCCCGACAATCGGTTCCTGGAGGTGGCTCGCCGGCACGGCAGGATGGTGACCTCACAGGTGGGGCTGTTCTTTCAGTTGTGCCCCGCCCGCATCGTGGGGATTACGGGCGCCAACGGCAAGAGCACGACGTCCACGCTGACCGCCCATCTGCTGCGCCACGCCCAGGGCGAGCGGCCCTTCGGCGAGGTCTGGCTCAGCGGCAATATCGGGGACCAGCCTCTGCTGACGATTCTCGAACGCATCGCGCCGAACGATGTCGTGGTGCTGGAGTTGTCGAGCTTCCAGGTGGAGCAGTTGGCGGAAGTGGGCCGGGCGCCGCGGATCGCGCTGCTGACGAACCTGACGCCCAACCATCTCGATCGTTATGGCACGTTCGAGGCCTACTGCGCCTCGAAAGAGGGGCTGTTCCGCTTTCAGCGGGCGGAGGGGGATGAGCCGGCGGTTTCCATCTTCAACGCGGAGGACGAGGTTGGGATGCGCTGGTTCGAGCGATACCGGGGGCAGGAGGGGCGCGTTTGCCTTTCGTTCTCCGCGGACGAGGTGCCGGCTGAATTTCGTCAGGCCTACCGCCTTCCGGGGCGTGCGTATCTTTCAAACCTGGCGGGGGCGATGACGATTGCGAGGCGCCTGGGGGTCAACGACGATTCGATCGCGGCGGTACTGCCCGCTTTCAAGGCTCTGCCACACCGGCTGGAACTGGTCGGCGAGCGGGACGGGGTGGCCTGGTACAATGATTCGAAGGCGACGACACCCCTGAGCGGAATCGTGGCGCTGGAGGCATTCGACCGCCCGGAGATCGTGATCGCGGGCGGGTATGACAAGCACCTGCCGTTCGGCGCGTTCGGGCGGAAGATTGCGGAGAAGGCCAAGGCAGCGATTCTCATCGGGCAGACGGCGGAGCAGATCGCCCGCGCGATCGAAGCGGGCTCGAACTCATCCACCTGCACGCGTGTGGAGATGGTCGCATCGCTGGAGGAGGCGATCGGGAGGGCCCGTCAACTCGCCTGCCCGGGCGACGTCGTGCTACTGAGCCCCGCCTGTGCGAGCTACGACATGTTCGAGAATTACCAGCAGCGGGGCAACCGGTTCGCCGAGCTGGTCCGACAGTTATAGGAAGTTCCCGACCCACACGCGGATTCTACCGCAAAAAACCTCTCTCTCCCGGTTGCATTTTTCCGCTGGGAACGAATCTATCGTTTCCGGCAGTGAAGTCATGTCGCGTTTTCTCGGCAACACCGCGTCAAGTCGGCATCTCGGGTGACCGATGGCTCCTGTAGAAGGAACCGTAAGCACCCGGAGATGATTATCAAGGACCCACCGACATGAACGCGACAAGTGAACGACGCATCGAGGAACGGCTGCACTATCATTGGCCCATCTGGTTTGCTGAGGACATCAACGGCGAATTGTGCCAGGGGCAGATGTCGGACATTTCGAGTCGTGCCGCTGCATTCACTTGTTACGCGGGCTATCAGTGCCCGCATCCGGGCCAGCAGGTTGCGGCTCGTTTCAGCGTTCCCCGCTATGGCGAGGACGGCTCCTTCGACATGGTCGACTTCGTGCGTTTCGGTCACGTCTGCCGCGTCGATGAGGTGAACCGTGCGCTGCGCCGGATCGCGATGCAATTTGCCGATCCGCTGCCATTTCGCCCGGGCGAACAGGAAACCCGTTTCGATGCCGATTTCAGCGAGGAATCGGAGTCGTTGCTGGTCTGACGCGACGGTTGCGGCGACGCGGCCTCACACCTGGGAGTAGCTCGTCGGTCGCAGGATGATGTCGGTGATGTTCGAGACGGTATCTCTGTACTGCGGATCCTGGCTGAGCGTCCGCCAATCGGGGTGATCCCGGAACACCTGCCAGCGTTTGTCGCGATCCGCCATGTCTTCGAAAGCCAGCATATAGGTCAGGTTGGGCTGCTGGGGGCCGATGAGGGTTTCACCGAAGAACACCGGGTTGAGGCCGGTCTTCTTGAAGATCGCGATCTCCCCGCCTTCGTTGAACATTTCGATTTTCTTCTTGGCGGCTTTGAGGCTGTGGCTCTCATAGATGCGCATTTCGAAGATGCGCTTCTGGAACGCAGGTACTTCGATCGTGGGCATGTGGGTGAAGGCGGCCAGGAGCGAACTCTCGTAGCGGATATAGCCCGGTGCGGAGATATCGGCGTCGATGAATTCACTTCCTTTATGGCGCAACTCTTCGTCGGCCAGGAGTTTGGACGAGGCCTCGAGCACGGACTGGAGGGAGGGATGGACGAGGAGGACGTAGAGGGTGGGCTGGTTGGGTCCATACATCGGCTCGAAGACGCCGACGGGTTTGATCCCGATGCGGTTCATGGCGGCGATGCCGACCTGGCGCAGGAAGTTTCCGACGCGGCTCTTGTTGGAGCCGGAACGGAGGTGATACTGCCTCAGTTCGAAGAACTGGCGCGGCGATGAGGCCGCCTGGGTGTCGGACTGTGCTCTCGTTTGTGTAGCGACCGCTGCGGCCAGACCCGTGGCCAGGAAGTTCCGCCTGTTCATTTCATCCATCTCCTTTGCCTATGTATCCATGCGTGGATGCTGTCATCCAGATGTTGCTACGCTACCGTTCTACTTCTGCTGCGTCAACGATCGAGCCGGCGTTTCGCATGGCGCGCCCGCAGGCGCAAAGGAACAGGGCGGAGAACGAGGTGCGTTCTCCGCCCTGAAGGATGGCTCGAAAGGTGTGCTGTGGTTGGGCTACTTCTTCTGCGGTTGGGGGATTCTCGACGGGAGGGTCTCGCAGACGTCGGCGATCACCTTCTTGACCTGCTTTTCCTGATCGGGACTGAGGGCATTTCCGGCGACGCCGCCGACCACCCCGCCGGCGACCCCGCCGATGACGCGGTCGCTGGTATCGCCACCGGCCAGGACGGCGCCCGCGGCGGCGCCTGCGGCGGCGCCGACGAAGGTGGCCAGGCCCTTACCGGTGCTGCCCGATCCGGTGCCGATCCAGAGAATCGACGCGTCCTCGACGTCTAGCAGCTTGGCGGTCATCTCCATCTTGTCCTTGTACTTGGGGATGTTGATGACCATGACCGCGGGCACGTTGAGGATCCGTCCGGCGCGGGCGGCATCTTCGTTGGTCGTCATCTCGGAGGCCTGGAATTCCTGCTCCTTGAGCAGGGCTTTGACCGACTGGCGCTCGACGACGGTGTATCCGCGCTTCATCAGCTCCATGACGAACATGTCGCTGATCTGGTTCTTGACGACGTCGCCATAGACGCGACCGGTGACTTCGACAATGGCGACCTTGTTGAGGCTGGAGAAATCATACCCTGCCATGGCGTAGCTCTCGCCCTCGCTCGAGCCACACCCCGCCACCAGCAATGCGCTCATCAATACGAATAACGCTCCAACTCTCATCGCTTTTACCTCCAGTGTACTGATCATGATCTATCCAAACGTTCGAAGACGTTATGTAACCTCATTGGCGGCGCGTTGTCAACTGTTTCGGGCGGTGCGTCGATGCGCGCGCCGGGCATTGCCTCTCAGGGTAAAGGCATTTGGGCTGCACGGGGATACGGAAGAAACCTGCGGAATGTGCAGGAATCGGGAGATTTCGCGTAGGACTCGAGGGAAGTGGACTAGGTCGGGGGATAGATCGTGCCAGCGTAGTCGGGCTGTTTCTCCGGGCGGTTGGGCCACTTCAGGACGTCGAAGATGTACTCGCTGGCCTGGCGGATCATGACGCTGGGCATACAGGGGCACATCTCGAACGATCCGATGATTTCCTGGTCGTAACGGTCCAGGGCGGTCAGGAGATAGTCCCAGTTTTTGCGGGGGATTCCGCCGTGCAGGCCGGGGGGTTCGTGGTCGTCGGTCTGTCCGTAGTTGTCGGTGAGGTGCAGATGGGTGACCCGGGGGGCGAGCTCGTCGACGTACTGCTGGAACGAATGCTCGGGGTCGATGTTGGCAAAGCCGGTGTCGAGGCAATAGCGGACGGATTCGAAGCGGTTGCCCACGTGCAGCATGGCGGGCAGGGGACCGGTCTCCAGGCAGAGGGTCACGCCGTTGGCGTCGGCCATGCGGACCACCTCGCCGGCGAAATTCGTCCCGTTGAGCGGGGCGCCGTCCGGGATGCCAAGGCTGCGCAGCTCGGTCACGATGTTGGCGCCGAGCAGGGTGGCGCACTGGATCTGCTCTTCCCACTGCTCCAGCGTGGGATTGTCGGTGCGCGAGCGCATGGAAACGAGCATGCCTTCAGTGGCGGCCTGGAGTCGCGGCCAGTTGCGTTTCTTATAGCGGCATTCGTTCTGTCCGCGGATGCTGGGCCACAGTTCAATGCCAAAGCCGAGTGAACGCAGGTACTCGCATTCCTGCTCGAAGGACAGCGGATGCTCGCGCCACCAGAATACCATCGTGGAGACTACGTATTTGATCTGCATGATGCCGTTCCATCTCTCCGAGAAAAAAGTCACATTTGGCAACAGTTATTATCGAACGATTTCGCGGGGCAGTTGAACGTTTCTGCGAGAATTCGACGTGCGGGTGTGGGCCGCAACGTGGGGGGCACCGAGGCCTGCGTCGGTCGGCGATTCCGTCCCATAAACCGGGCGGGCGCTGCCCTGAAGAAGCGGGGGGCGGGAGGATGCACGTGGCAGGAGCGAACGGCTCAGCCAAAGGCTCATCCGGGGGCGGAAAAAGCTCGAACGCGGCGGAGGCGGGCGGGGTAGGAACCAAAAAGGCTTGGATGGGCCATGGGACGCGACTATAATGTCCGAAACGTCTAACTACGGAGAATTGTCTATGTCTGAATCGAGTCAGTCCAGCGGCGCCGGCGCCGAGAAGAGTTTCGAGGAGCAGGTGAGCGAGGTCATCGAGATGGTCCGTCCCGCTTTGCAGGGCCACGGTGGCGACGTCCAGCTTGTCGGCATCAATGACGACAAGACCGTCAAGGTTCGTTTGCAGGGCGCCTGCCAGGGTTGCCCCGGCGCGGCGATGACCATGAAGATGGGTATCGAACGCATCCTGAAGGAGAAGGTGCCCGAGGTCAAAGAAGTCGTCGCGGTCGCGTAGTGCGGCGGTTGCGATATCCCGCGGGAATTTGCGGGATTTGCTTCGATCACGGAATCCGTCCTACGATGTTCCCAGCAGCGCGCGAATGCGGGGGCTGTCGGGGTTTTCTACCACGCCTTTCTCGGTGATGATGGCGGTGATGTTCCGGGCGTCGGTGACGTCGAAGGCGGGGTTGTAGACGGCGACGCCTTCGGGGGCGGTGGGGGTGCCTGCGAAACGCGTTACTTCCTCCGATCCCCTCTGTTCGATGGGGATTTCGGTTCCGGTGGGGATGCTCAGGTCGAAGGTGCTGGAGGGGGCGGCGATGTAGAACGGGATGCCGTGCTGCTTTGCCAGGACGCTGAGGCTGTAGGTGCCGATCTTGTTGGCGGCGTCGCCATTGGCGGCGATGCGGTCGGCGCCGGTGATCACCAGGTCGATTTTCCCTTCCTTCATCAACCATCCTGCCATGTTGTCGCAGACGACGGTTACGTCGATTCCGGCCTGCTGAAGTTCCCAGGCGGTCAGGCGGGCGCCCTGGAGGAGGGGCCTGGTTTCGTCGGCGTAGACGTGGAACGAGCGGCCCTTTCGATGGGCCTCGAACATTGGCGATAGTGCGGTTCCCTGTCCGGCGGTGGCGAGGGCGCCGGCGTTGCAGTGGGTCAGGACGCCAGCGCCTTCGGCAATGAAGGCTTCGCCATGGCGGCCGATCGCGCGGCACATCTCGACGTCTTCTTCGCGAATGGCGTTGGCCTCGGCGAGGATCGCTTCGCAGAGCTCGCCCAGGGTGATCTGAGGGTGCTCGCAGACTTTCTGGGCTTTGCGTCGGATGCGATCGAGGGCCCAGAAGAGATTGACGGCGGTCGGTCGGGAGGTCGCGAGGTAGTCGCAGGCTTCGACGATGGTTCGGAGGCCATCGACCGCGGTCGCGCCGGCGCCGAGTTGCTGGAGGGCGAGGACGGGACCGTAGGCGGCGGCGACGCCGATGGCGGGGGCGCCGCGGACGGCCAGGGTGCGGATGGCTTCGTGGAGCTGCCTGGTGTCGCGGACCAGGAGCGTGACGTATTCGACGGGCAGGCGGCGCTGGTCGATCAGTTCGAGCAGGCCGTCGGCGCCGTCAATCCATTTGACTGCTTGTGCGATCGTAAGACTGCCTCCTTCGCAGGGCAGGGCGAGCGTGGACTATCGGTCGACGCGGGCGCTGCCGCCTTTCATGACTTTCTCGACTTCGCGGAGGCTGGCGGTGGTGGTGTCGCCCGGCGTGGTCATCGCCAGCGCGCCGTGGGCGGCGCCGTAATTGACGGCCTGCTCGGGGGTCTTGCCTTCCATCAGCCCATAGATCAGGCCGGAGGCGAAGCTGTCGCCTCCGCCGACGCGGTCGTAGATCTCCAGATCCTCGCGGAGGATTGCGTCGTGGAACTGTCCGTCCATGTAGAGGACGGCACCCCAGTCGTTGACCGAGGCGGTTTTGGCGTTGCGGAGCGTGGTGGCGACCGCTTTGAAATTCGGGAACTCCTTTACCGCCGATTCGATCATCTTCTTGAAGTTCGTCGGGTCGAGCTTGGAGAAGCTCTTGTCGAGCCCTTTGACCTCGAACCCGAGGGCGGCGGTGAAATCCTCTTCGTTGCCGATCATAACGTCGACGTGCGAGGCGATGGCCCGGTTGACCTCTCGGGCCTTTTGCTGGCCACCGATGTCCTTCCAGAGCGAATTGCGGAAGTTCAGGTCGTAGGAGACGATGGTGCCATACTTCTTGGCGGTGGTGACCGCTTCGAGGATGACGTCGCGCGTGGTCTCGGAGAGGCCCGCGAAGATGCCTCCGGTGTGGAACCAGCGGATGCCGTCATGGGCGAAGATCGCGTCCCAGTCGATATCACCTTTCTTCAGTTGCGAGGCGGCGCTGTGGGCGCGGTCGCTGCAACCGACGGCGGCGCGGACGCCGAAGCCACGCTCGGTGAAGTTCAGGCCCACGCGGACCTTGCGACCGATCCCGTCGTAGGGGACCCACTGGATGTACTCGGTGCTGACGCCACCCTGGTAGATCAGGTCTTCGAGCAGGCGGCCAACCGGGTTGTCGACGCTGGCGGTGACCACGGCGGCGCGCTTGCCGAAGCAGCGTTGGAGACCGCGAGCGACGTTGTATTCGCCTCCGCCCTCCCAGACGCGGAAGTGGCGCGTGGTGTGGATGCGCTCCTGCCCGGGGTCGAGGCGGATCATGATCTCGCCCAGCGAGAGGATATCGTACTTGCATGCGGATGCGGGCTTCAGTTCGATGGCTGCCATAAGGGCTCCGAAATTATGATTTACGATTTACGATTTGGCTTCGCAGGTCCACCCGATCTTGCAGAACAGGCTTACGGCAGTCACAAATCGTAATTCATAAATCGTAATTTATAAATTATAGATTTTGCCTTCGCGGTAGTCCTGCCACGCGGGTTCGAAGGCCTTGCGCTCGGTCGGGACCGGTCGCGGGGTGACCGTGGTGCAGCGGAACAGGTCTCTGGCCTTCGGGTCGAATTCGATGCGCAGGATCGATTTGCGCAGCTCCTGGTTTTCGGGTTTGAATCGCAGCGGCGCGCCGGTGGCCTGGTCGATCACGTCGGTATGGATTTCGACGCCGTCGGCGGAGAGGACCAGGTGGGAGCCGCGCGATCCGCTACCCTGCTCGAGCAGTTCGACGATGGCCTTCAAGGTGGCGACGCTGGCCAGCGCCAAATGTTCGGCTTGGATGGCAGCGACGACGGACTTGAGGCCGGTCAGCTTGAGGCCCTTGGTCTGGATCGTCTGGTAGAGATTGATCGCATCCTGGAGGGCGTTTCCGGTGTCGCGGCGTTCGCGGATGTGGCCGCCGGAAGTGGTCATACGGTTCTGGATCTCATCGATGACCGCTCTGGCGGGCGTGGCGGAGGAGGTCTTCCAGCCGTTGAGCTTTTCGATCAGGCCCTTCAGTTGCTCGTCGATTTCCTTGCGTTGCGGGCTGTAGCTGGCGACGTCGGCGCCGTAGACGTGGGCGATGTACTCGGCGGCGCGGAGTCCTCCGGCCTGGCCCGCGTTGAGGGCGGAGCCTCCGGGGCGTTTGACGCCGTGGCTGCCCGCCATTTCGCCGATGACGAAGGTGTGCGCGAGGTTCGATTCCCACCACTTGTTGATGGCGAATCCGCCATTGTTGTGCTGGGCACAGACGGCGATCTCCAGCGGCTCCTTGTAGAGGTCGATGCCGTGCTCTTCGTAGATGTCGATTGCCAGCGGGTTCATGTGGGCCAGCCGCTTGATGGGGGTCGCCTGGAACGCGCCCGCCTTGTCGAGGTAGTCGAAGGCTTCGGGTTCGAGGTCCTTGATGTCGAAGGGCTTCATCGACGCATTGCCGACGGGGTTCTTGCGGAAATCCATGAAGACGCGACGGCCCTTCTGTGTCTCGTTGAAGACGAGGACATCGATCAGCGACGACTGGAGGTTCTCGATCTTTTGCGGGTCGAACGGCCACTGGTAGCCCTTGAGGAAGATGTTGGTCGCCATCTTGCTCATCGTCGGGAAGAAGTCGGTGAGGAACTCGCGCTCGTCTTTGCCGTCGGCGTCGGTGCTGAACAGGCGCGGCAGGGCCTGCATGTAGGTGCCCGAGACGTTCCAGCGGAACTTGATGCTGGCGAGGCCGAACTGGGATTCGGTGATGTTCTCGGCAGCCAGGCCCGCTTGGAACGCCAGACCATGGATGCCGATCTGGCCTTCGGGGTAGACGCTGGTCTTATAGAGGGCGCCGGGTCCGCCAGCGGCCAGCACGACGTTCTCAGCGAGGAAGACGCTGAGTCCCCAGTCGGAGTCGGTGACTTTCGACTTCTGGAGGGTCACGAGGCCTGCGATGCGCTTGGCTTTGCCCTTGCCAACGGTGAGCAGGTGGGCGGCTTCGTGTTTGTCGAAGATCTCGATGCCGTAGGCCTGGACATACCTCTGGAGGCATTCGCTCATGAACTTGCTGGTCTTGGGGCCGGCGCTGGTGGCGCGTTCGGCGGGGTCGTGGTCGGTCTTGTAGCCGATGAAGGTCCCCATCGCATCCGTGGGGAAGGGGACACCCGCCTGGACGAGGTGCGAGAACTCGCGGAGCGAATTGATTCCTTCGGCGAGGGCGAGATCGCCATGGCAGCAGCCACCCGCCAGCAGGGTTTTGGCGAATTCCTCGGCGCAGTCGGGGATCTCGGGGCTGGTGCCTTGCTTGTAGTAGGTCTGCTTGTCGGAGCCGCTCATGCGGGAGGCGCCGAGCTTGAGACCGCCGGTGACGACGGCGATCCGTTTCTGCGCGTCCTTGACGCCCTTCTGGGTCATGAACTCGTAGAGGTGGACGGCGCAGTTCATCCCGGCGGCGCCGGCGCCGACGATGATGGTGTTGTAGCTATGCACGGCGATGTTCTGTCGGGCGATCTTCCTGGTCTTCACGATGGCTGATTCTCCTTCCGGTACCGTTCGGTTCACGATTCAGGTCGTCTCAGTTCACTTTCTCGGGTTTGGCGAAATCCGCGGTCATCGAGCGGGGCAGGCGATAGACGTTGCCGGCGCGATCGCAGAAGTAGATCGACGATGACGAAGGCTGGCGGCCATGCCCATCGGCCCAGAGGGCGTAGAAATCGTCGTGGGCGTTCACCGGTTCGCGGGCGTAGGTGTGATTGAACGGGCTGTCTTTCGTCAGTTGCGTCACCCTCTGCCAGGTCGCGCCCCGGTCGCGGCTTTGCCAGAGGGCCATTTCGCCGCCGGGGTTGTAGGGCTGGGGGCCCGTCTGGGTCGGAGCGACGATGCGCCACGTGCTGTCGGTGTCGAGGTAGAGCGAGCCCATGTCGTAGTTGTTGTCGGAGGTGAAGGCGGGACGGATCGTCCAGTCGCGCCCCGTCCAGCGGGCGGTGGTCCACGTGCGCGGATCGTTCTTGGGGCCCGCTTCGAAGCCTTTGCTGGTGATGTAGAGGATTACCGGGTGCCCCGAGTCGTCAAAGCGGATGTCCTTGAGGTAGACGAGGAGGCCTTTTGTCTCGTAGTCGTGCACAAGTGCGGCGTTGTGCGGTTCCGTCAGCGGAATCGTGACATCGCGTCCATCGGCGGCGTGCCAGGACCGGCCTCCATCGGTAGTTTCAAGGTAGTAGAGATTCGTTCGCCAGTTGAGGCCTTTGGGCTGGGGGTGGTAGTTCAGAGCGGTGCCTGCTTTCGATTCGTTGGCGATGCTAACCTGGTAGTGTCCCTGGTCGATGGCGGCCAGTCGCTGCCACTGCGACCAGTGGATGCCATCGTCGCTGGTGGCAAAGCAGGCGGTGCGTGCGACGGGGTAGTTGTAGCGGGTGAAAAAGGCGACGAAGCCCCGATCCTTGACGTGCCAGGGCTGCATGTAGGAGAAGTTCGTCATGGCGACGGTGTGGCCATCCTCGATTTTGGTCGGGCGAACCTGCACGAATTCGTTGACGTCGTAGGGGCGGACGCTGCGGTGGATGTAGGAGGGTCTGCCGGTGCCGTGCGAGGTGGAGAAGATCCAGATAATGCCTTCGTCGTCCACGCTGATCACGGGGTTGTCGTGGGCGTCGGTGGTGCGCTTGTCGAGCAGGGTGGTGGGCCTGGGGACCATTCCCGTGCGATGATCGTACCAGGAGACCATGTGCAGCAGGGTGCGGTTTTCGCGCTCGCCATCGGGGGTGCCGCCGTAACAGAAGAAGGTCTTCTTGACCTCGTGGCAATAGACGGCGAACGGGCGGTGCTTGGCGCAGTAGGTGCCGAGTCCGCCGCTGTATTTGTAGCGGTATTCATTCTGGAGGGGCTGGTTCATGTACCAGATGCCGCGGTAGCCTGTGTCTTTGGCGTTCAGTGTCAGGTTCGTGACAGACTCGCCGGCGGCCGGAACGCCCATGGTCAAGAGCAACAGGATTAGTGCGGCAAGGGACCAGCCCGAGAGGCACTTCGCGGTTTCGGAACTTCTTGTTTTCGGCATAGTGCACCTCCGGCCCCGCGTTCTCAGCGGATGTTGAAGTTGCGTCCGGTCGTCCGGCTGATCTGTTCGATCGAGGCGGTGGCGACATCCAGGCCCGGGTACTTCTCCTTGCGGAGCCGGTCGATGAGCAGCTTGACGACGGTCAGCTCTTTGGCCAGCAGCTTGTAGTCCTGCTCGTCCACGATCTTCTGGAGGGTGGCCTTGTCGATCATGCTGAAGGAGCCGCCCAGGACGAGGACGCCGGCGGCGATATAGTCGGGGATGTTCTCGGCGGTGGTGCCGCCGGTGGGGACCAGGCTGATCGTTTTGTGGATGGCGGGGTCGACGGCCTTGACGTAGGCGGGGCCGCCGAGTTGTTTGGCGGGGAAGATCTTGCAGAGGTTGGCGCCTTTGGCGTACTGGGTGACGATCTCGGTGGCGGTGCCGCAGCCCGGGATCATGGGCACTTTGCCGGCGTATCTCTCGAAGCCTGCGTCGCTGAAGTTGATCGCGGAGACGAGATAGCTGGCGCCGGCATCGACCACCTGCTGGAGCGTGGGCAGCGGATCGTCGGCATGCGCGGCGTTGTAGACCTCGAGCATGTCGGGGGAGTCGATCAGGCTGGCGGCGCCGGCGACGAAGTCGGGCAGTTCCTTGCGCAACCGCGCGAGCTTCTCCAGTGGCTGCTTGATCCGGCAGGTGACTTCCATGTTGCGGATGCCGGCGGCGATCAGGGCCTCGGCGGTCTTGACGATGTCGAGCTTATCCTGATTGAAGACGAGGATGAAGCCGTCCCGGAGTAGAGTGACGAGCGTGGTCTTGATATCCATATGGCCCCTCTTTGAATTGGCAATTTACGATTTACCATTTACGATTTGGTTCTGCGGCTCCGACAACTGGGAGCGAACCGGTGCAGTACCTCCTCCAATAGTAAATCGTAATTCGCAAATCGTAAATCTTACAGTCTTCGCAGGTGGAAGCCACCGTCGACGTTGATGACCTGGCCGGTGGAGAAATCGAGTCGGCCTTCCGCGATCGCGCCGACCGCCTTGCCGATGTCTTCGGGATAGCCCCACCGCTGGATGGGGGTGATCCCTTCGGCGATCAACTTGTCGTACTTGGCGGTGACGACCTTGGTCATGTCGGTCTTGATGATGCCGGGACGGATCTCGAAAACGCCGATGCCGAACTCGGCGAGCCGGTCGGCATAGAGCATGGTCATCATGCCGATGGCGGCCTTGCTGACGCAGTACTCGCCCCGAGCGGGGCTGCTGGTGTAGGCGGAGATCGATCCGGTATTGACGATGCGATAGCCTCCATCCGGATCGGATTTCTTTTGTTCGATCATCCAGTTGGCGACCCTCTGGGTCAGGAAGTAAGGGCCCTTGAGGTTGATGTTCATGACGCGCTCGAAGCTCTCTTCGGTGGCTTCGAGCAGGTCGAGCCGCTTGGCGGGGGCGACGCCGGCGTTGTTGGCCAGCAGGTGGCAGCGACCGAAGGTGCTCCTGGTTTCCTCGACCAGCTTCCTGCGGTCGGTCGCGTTGCTGACGTCGATCCGCATCACGGCGCATCGGGCTCCCAGGGCGGTCGCCTGTTTCTGGGTTTCCAGGCCGTTGCTGTCGTCGGGTTGGCCCTTCTCGTCGAAGTCGAAATGGGCGACCATCAGATCGTATCCGAGTCGGGCCAGTTCCAGGGCGATGCCCTGGCCGATCCCTCGGCTGCCTCCGGTGACGATGGCTACGGGTCGTTCTGCCATGATAAGAATCCCCTCTCTTGGTTCTCTAGGATTGCAGGAATCGATCGATTTGGCGGGCGGCCTTCATGCCGTCGGCGACGGCGGCGACGACGGTGTTCGGTCCGCGGACGAGATCGCCTCCGGCAAAGACCGCCTGTCGTGAGGTGGCGAGCGATCTATCGTTTGTCTGGATGAGTCCTCGGACGAAGTCGACGCCGGGGAGGGTCTGCTCGATATCGGGGTCGGCGGCCTGGCCGATGGCTTCGATGACGAGGTTCATGTCGAGGTCGTACGCGCTCGACGTCACGGGCTCGGGTCGGCGTCGCCCGCTGGCGTCGGGATCGCCCAGTCGGGTGGGGCACAGCTTGATGCTGGTCAGCTTGCCGTCGATCCCATTGTATTCCAGCGGCTGCGTCAGGATCAGGAAATGGACGCCTTCGTCGATCGCCCGTTGGCGTTCGGCGCCCCAGGCAGGCATCTCCTTGAAGGAGCGTCGATAGATCAGGTACACGTCCTTGGCGCCGAGTTGGCGAGCGGTGACCGCGACATCCATGGCGGTGTTGCCTCCGCCGACGACCGCGACCGACTTGCCAGTCAGGTCCAGTTGGCCCGGCTGCTTGGCGCGGGTCAGGAAGTCCATGGCGTTCGAGAGGCCGTCGAGCTGCGTTTCGGTGACGCTGGTGGCTCTGGGCAGGCCCAGTCCGATGAAGGCGGCGTCGAAGCCCTGCGCCAGGATCGTATCGAGATTGCGCTTGGCGCCCAGTTCTGTACCCAGTTCGAGGGTCATGCGGCCGGCGGGCACGTCGGCGAAGATGGCCTTCAGCTCGTTCGCCAAGGCCTGGCTCTGGCGGTCGGCGGGGATGACGGATTCGACCATGCCGCCAAAGGCGGTGCTCTTGTCGAAGATCGTTACGGCGTGACCGGCTTCGAGCAGTCGGGCGGCGCAGGACAGGCCCGCAGGACCGGCGCCGATGATCGCGACCTTCTTGCCGCTGGCCTTTTCGGGAATCTGCAGCTTTGACCAGCCATGCTGGTTGGCCTGTTCGGACAGATAGCGCTGGATGTCGGCGATCGGCAGAGGACCATCGCCGATGAAGTGCTGGAGGCAGTTGCCCTGGCACTGTTGCTCGACCGGGCAGAGCCAGGCGCAGACTTCGGGGAAGACGTTGGCCTGGCGGATGACCTCATAGGCGTCGCGTTCTTTGCCATCGAGGAACAGATCGATGAATCGGGGGATCTCGATGCCGGCGGGACACGCCAACTGGCACGTCGGTTCCTGGCACTTGCGGCAGTCGGCGGCGAGTCTCCGCAGATTGTCGCGATCGCTCATGCGGCCATGCTTGAAGATCGGTCCGTAGACGGCGTTGTCGCGGACGACGCAGCCGGTCCGGCCTGCATCGCGCATGATCTGCGTACAGGCGCTGCAACCGATGCAGACCTTGTCGGGGTCCATCCTGCCCTTGTGGACGATGTCGCGGACGAAATCGGGATAGGCGAAGGCCATGCGTCCGCCGCCGACGATCGTGACGCGCCCGGCGGCCTTGTTGGCGGCGCCGACGTTGGCCATCAGCGTCCGCAGCCAGCTGTATCCGGTGCCCACCAGGGCGACGTCGGGATGGGCTTTTTGCATTTCGGCGGTGACATCGACGAGTCGGGCGACGCCCGTCAGCGGATGCTCGGGTTCGGCATATCCCCCGACGATGGGCTCGTTGAAGGGCCGACCGACGTGGGGATTGTAGTACGGATTGGCGATGGTGATATCGATGAGTCCGACGCCGCGATCTTTCAGCAGGCCGACGAGCTTCCTGGGCTCGGTCAGGTCGGGTTGCGTGTAGTCGTCTTTATCCACCGCCCATCCGTAGGGGTAGGGGATGGCGTCGTAGATGCCGAGTCGTGTCACGACCTTGCCCTGGTCGCCCAGTTCGCTGCGCACGCGTTCGACGGTCTCGACGAGCAGTCGGGTGCGGTTTTCGAACGAGCCGCCATATTTGCCCGGTCGCTGGTGACAGGCGAGGAGTTCGTTGATCAGGTAGCCATGGCAGGCCTTGATATCGACGGCGTCGAAGCCGATCTCGAAGGCGATGCGGGCGGCCTGGACATAGGCGTCCTGGAGCCTGTCGAGATATTCATCGGTGGCGAGGGGGTAATCGTCGGGCAGCTTGCTCTTGCCCTGGGTGTGCGGAGGCCACTGCGGGACCAGGCAGTCGCGATAGGGGTCGCGCTGGCCGATGATCGGGCGGGCGGCGCCGTCGGGTTTGCTGTAGCGGCCCGAATGCGTCAACTGGCACACCAGGACCGGTCGATGGTCCTTTCCGTTGGCCTCGACGGCCTTGGCACGGGCGCGGCGGACCATCTCGGCGAAGGCATCCTTGCTGCCCTCGTGGAGCCACAACTGACGGGGATTGGCACGAGCCTCGGGCAGGACGGCAATCGCCTCGGCCCACAAGAGCCCCGCCCCTCCGGCGCCGAAACGCTCATAACGACGGAGGGTCAACTTGCTGGGCCTGCCCTGGGCGTCGCCATCGCAGCCTTCCATCGCGTGGACGCTGAGCGAATTCGGGATAGTCAGGCCATCGAAGGCGACGGGGCTGGCCAGGATGGAGACGTCTTCGGTCGCCTCGACGTGGGTGCCCAACCGGCGGTTGAGCTGTTCGAGATCTTCGATCGTGCGAAGCTGGAATTCCCATTGGCGTGGCGGTGTGGTTGCTGGTGCACTCAAAACGGCGATACCTCCTGTTGGGCTCTATTTCCCGTCTTGCAGCTTGGGTTTCAAGAACCGGGCGGTGTAGCTCTTGGCGTTCTTGACGATTTCCTCGGGCGGTCCGGCCGCGACCACGGTTCCGCCGCCGTCGCCGCCTTCGGGGCCGAGGTCTATTATATAATCGGCGATCTTGATGACATCAAGGTTGTGTTCGATCACGACGATGGTGTTGCCCATATCGCAGAGCCGCTGGAGGACGTTGAGCAGGTTCTGGATGTCGGCGAAGTGCAGTCCCGTAGTGGGCTCGTCGAGTACGTAAAGAGTGTGTCCGGTAGCGGCCTTGCCGAGTTCGGCGGAAAGTTTGACCCGCTGGGCCTCGCCACCGGAGAGGGTGGTGGACGACTGGCCGAGTTGGACGTAGCCCAGGCCGACGTCGGTGAGCGTCTTGAGCACGCGCACGATGGCGGGGAAGTTGGCGAAGAAGTCCACCGAGTCTTCGATCCGCATCTCGAGCACGTCGGCGATGCTCTTGCCCTTGTAGGTGACCTGGAGCGTTTCACGATTGTACCGCGTTCCCTTGCACTCCTGGCAGGTCACGTAGACGTCGGGCAGGAAGTG
>NPIE01009578.1_pt1 | contig 32566 bp, 30 predicted proteins | sample 8637661 | NCBI WGS metagenome assembly NPIE01 (sample SAMN07420842, study PRJNA396082) | bioreactor metagenome | isolation source: sample BA12 brine-fed electro-methanogenic bioreactor BA | place: Japan: Kochi | collected 2016-12-09 | reverse complement strand
ATAAAACAGAAGATGGCAACAGTGTGGTAAGTAATTGTAGTGCTGTCGGGTGGTAGTGTCTTCGGAGGGTGACATTGTTGCTGTGCCTGTACGGATGCAGGGCTAACCGTTATCATGCTCGCCTGTTGCCTGACAGTTGTGGTGTAAGTGTATTGAGCGGTTGGGCACTTGGATTCAGACAGGATGTGAGCAGTGAATAAACTCTTTCTTATATTGATGGCCTTGATCGCTTTTTTATCGTTGTATTTTACACCAAATACCGGTTATGACCCCCTTCTTAAGGAATACAATATTTGGCTTTGGGGTGTTGTGGCTGTCGTTATTATAAGTGCCGCTGTGAAGTCGGTTATCAATCGTAATCTTGTTTTGCCTAAATATTATATTTGGTTTTTGTTGCTACCACTTGGGCTTGCCGCGGGTACTATTGTAAATGGTGTTCCATACCCGAAAGATTTGCTGTTCAGAATCGGGTATGTGCTATCGGGTGTCTTGTTTTTTATTTCGATTTACCAGTTTGATCTTGGGCGTCGCACCAAAGAAAATGCAGTATACATTTTTGTCTTCGCGACACTGTTATTCTCTGTTGTCAGTGTGCTGCAGGCTATTCCGGGGCAGATCTTGCTTGGGTGGATACCTCATATGACAACTCCGCGTATTATTGGGGTTTTTCAGCAGGCCAATGTCAATGTGAGCGCTGTGTTGACAGGTGTTTTGCTGTCGCTGTTCATCATGACAACGCCAGGTTTCTCAAAACGCAATGCAGCACTTAAACTCATATGTGTTCTGACGATCATGTTGGGTATGGCGGTTGTGGTTTCAAGTGGTTCACGTATTGGGCTACTGGCTGCCGTTTTGGCGCTGCCGGTTTTGTTCCTGTCAAGAGCAAAAGTCTTGTATCGGAATAAGACCACAGCCGCAGGTGCGATTTTGGCCTTGGTGGTCGGTGTTGGTGTCGGCATGCAGGATTTAACTGTGCTAACCAAGGATATGAAGCTCACTGAGAAGGGGAGTGAAGTCCCTGAAGCGATGCAGTTGGCAGCCTTGCCCGATCGTATCGGCATGTACGCATCGGGTGGGGGCGGCGCTACGGCGTTTGATCGCACGCTTTGGAAGATTCAGCGTCTTTTTCAGGGAGAGGGTGATGTCAGGCCTCACGTGTACAGCGTTGCTTTTGATGTGATGAGTGACAAACCTTTTTACGGCCATGGAATAGGTAAATTTCAGAGTGTTTTCCACGAACGTGCGGCTGAGTACATGGCAGCAAGAGATGGTAAGCCACTGATCGGCCCCAAACGATACGGGCATCCGCACAATGAATTGCTTTTGTGGGGTGTTGAGGGTGGTGCTATTGCGCTTTTGGCCATGTTGGGTGTTGCAGTTGTGATTATGACCGCCCTGTTCAATCTCGGTTGGCAAAGAGGGGGGGCTATGTTTGCACTCCTTGTGCCGATTGCCATGCATACACAGGTTGAGCTGCCTTTTTATAGTTCGGTGTATCATTGGCTGCTCTTTATTTTTATTGTGTACTTGACCCTGTCGTATAAAAGACCCTGTGCAGTGCGTTGTGAAAAAACGGCTGTGGTGATGCCGGTGGCATTCGGTATGGGTGTTTGGTCGGTCTTGTTGATCTATTTCTGCATCACGACTATTCCGGTAAGTCGTGATATTAACCATTTCTTTATGTATAAGCAGCTTGATATGAAAAAGCTGGAAGCTGCTGGTGATAATCTTTACTTTGGTGAATTTGCCACGATGTTGAGGCTGAAGGTTTTGTTGAATCAAGATCTCAGGAATAGGACCAATCACTGGACCAAAGAATTTATTGAATGGTCTGAAATGTATGTCAAAAAAGAACCGGAGACTTCAACCATTCATGCTATTGCGCTCGCCTACCGCAATCTGGGTTTGAACCGTAATGCGCTTGAAACCCTTAATAGAGGGCTTTATTTATACCCTGGCAATAAAAAGCTGTCCCAGCTCTATCACCAGATTTTGATTGGGAAATGATGAACTTCGAGCTTGCTGACTAAGGTGTTGATGGTGAATATACGTTTGGGCGAAATGCTGGTTGCCAGTAAAAAAATCAGTGCTCGAGATCTGGAACGCGCACTGGTTGCGCAACAGGAAATGGGTGGTCTGCTTGGCCAGGTGCTGGTTAAGCTGGGTCTGGTTTCAGAGTCTGATGTTGCTGTTGCTCTTTGTACGCAGCTTGATGTTCATCGCGTGTATGCGGCTGAGTACCCTGAGGAGCCTGTTGTTGTAGCCGGGGTGTCGAGCGTATTCCTCCAAAGCCACCAAATGGTTGTGCTGAGTAATCAGTCAGGAGAGCTGCAGGTTGCGTGCCCCGAGCCCCAGAGCCAGTATCTTTCTCACGCATTGGCGCTGGCTTCCGGTGCCAAGGTTGTTTTAAAGCTGGGACTTGAAACCGATATCATCGCAGTGACGCAGCGTTATGCGGAGCAGCAGTCTGTTGAAGGTGAGGCGGATGAGGCTTTTGACAGCTTTGGCGGTGATGAAGAGTTCATTGAGCATCTCAGAGATCTGGCCAGTGAGGCGCCAGTCATTCGGCAGGTCAACCAGATTATACACCGCGCCCTTGATATGGGAGCGTCCGATATACATATCGAGCCTTTTGATGATGGTCTTCACCTGAGATATCGCGTAGATGGAGTGATTCAGGAGATGCCTGATCCTCCGTCCCTGGAGCAAGCGGCCGCCATAGCCTCTCGTATCAAGTTGCTGGCCCATCTGAATATTGCGGAAAGGCGTCTGCCCCAGGATGGACGTATTATGACGCGCGTTAAAGGTCATGAGCTGGACCTTAGGGTGTCGACGATACCGACAGTGCACGGCGAAAGTATCGTGATGCGTGTTCTTGATCGTCAAAGTATCAAACTGAGCCTTGAGAGTATGGGGTTCAGTGATGATGTTCTGTCGGCGTACCAGGAGCTGCTACACAGACCTCATGGAGTGTTGCTGCTGACGGGGCCAACAGGGTCGGGCAAAACCACGACGCTGTATGCATCTCTGGCCACACTGGACTCTCAGGCGCTCAAGATCATAACGGTTGAAGACCCGGTGGAATACCAGTTGAACGGCATTAACCAGATTCAGGTACAGCCACAGATTGAACTGGATTTTGCACGTGCGCTGCGCTCTATTCTGCGTCAAGACCCGGATATCATCATGATCGGTGAGATGCGAGATTCAGAAACGGCCCAGATTGCGGTGCAATCCGCTTTGACGGGGCATCTGGTCTTATCGACTCTGCATACCAACACCGCTTCTGGGGCGATAGCACGCCTTGAAGATATGGGAGTTGAGCGTTATTTGATAACGTCATCCGTAAATGGGGTTTTGGCGCAAAGGCTCGTACGTCGACTTTGTACTCACTGTAAAGTGGAAACAGAACTTGAGCCTGCCGTCGCAAAGTCTTCGGGCTTGAGTCGTTGGATGCCAGAGCATCAGCATCACATATACACCAGTCATGGGTGTGAACACTGTCAAGGAACGGGTTACAGTGGTCGTGTTGCGATTCATGAATTGATTGTCCTGAACGAAGAGTTACAAAAAGCTGTCATCGCGGGGTCTGATGCGGCAAGTCTCCATACCTTGGCTCGTCAAAACGGTATGTTGACGCTTTATGAGGATGGCTTGCGAAAGGTTGTAACGGGTGTGACGTCTCTTGAAGAGGTGCTAAGGGTTACGCAGGATCAAAACAGCGAACAGCAGTTCTGATTGAATGTCTCTTGGTGAAACGGCGATTGTATGAGTATGAGTGATGCCTGAGTACAGATACAAGGCAGTGAGTAAAAATGGGCCCATAGAAGAGGGGGGTATTCAGGCTGCAAACCGAGAATCTGTGCTGATACAGCTACGAGCAAAAGGGCTGACGCCTCTTAAAATCTCGGAGAAAGACGAGCAAAGCGATACGCAGGCTCCTTCGAAAGTATTTGTGCGTCACAAGTCCAGGCGTGTCTCCAAAGCACCGGTCGGTCGGTCGGATGTGATTGCATTGACTTCAGAGCTGGCTGTATTGATGCGAGCCGGTCTGCCTATAGATCGTGCCTTGAAGATTTTGCTCGAGATGAGCGCAAAGCAGCGCTATACCGAGTTGTTGCAGTATCTATTGGATACAGTGAAAGGCGGGAAGCCTCTAAGCACCGCATTACAGCAGCATGAGCGACTGTTCGGCAGCTTCTACATCAATATGGTTCGCGCAGGTGAGGCAAGTGGCCAGGTCAGTCAAGTGCTTGCACGCCTTGCTGAGCACCTTGAACAGTCGAAGCAGGTGCGTGGCACCGTTGTCTCGGCGTTGATTTACCCGGCAATCCTTGCGCTTGTTGCTGTTTTGTCAGTGGTTGTGATGCTTGGATTCGTGGTGCCTCAGTTTGAAACTCTATTCGCTGATATGGGGGATGCGCTGCCGGGAATGACGCGCGCGGTTATAGTGACTGGCGAATGGGTACAGAATTGGTGGTGGCTGGTCCTGATGGTTGTTGTGCCTGGCTTTTGGTTTCTGCGCAGGTGGGTTGGGCAGCCGGGAGGTAAGCGCTGGCTGGATCGGCTTCTGTTGCGCCTTCCCTTTGCTGGCGGAGTGCTGTTCAAATACGAAGTTGCCCGCTTTGCGCGCACATTGGGAACTTTGCAGGGGAGTGGGGTGTCACTCCTGCAGTCATTGAATATAGCGGTGAACACCGTTGGTAATGTACATATCAGGCATCTGTTTGAAGTGTTGGCGCCGGCCGTCAAATCGGGCCGCAGGATGTCGGCAGTCCTGCAGGAAAATGGCGGATTCTCTCCCATGGTCGTTCAGATGGTACGGGTGGGGGAAGAGTCTGGCCAATTGGGCGAGATGATGCTGGAGCTGGCAAAAGTGTATGACGCTGAAGTTCAGGCAGGGGTGAAGCGAGGGCTGACACTGCTTGAGCCTGTACTTATTCTCTTTATGGGTGGCGGAATAGCCCTTATCATTATCTCCCTATTGATGGGAATTCTGTCAGTGAACGATTTGGCCATGTGACTGTTTTGGTTGTCAGTTTCACAGGTTGAACTCAGGTATAAGTGGACGTAAATGAAACACAAAATTATGGCTAGACAAACGGGTATGACCTTGATTGAAATTCTGGTCGTACTTGCAATTCTTGGGCTTCTGGCGGGCTTGGTAGGTCCTAATCTGCTGAATCGACTGGATAGTGCCAAAAGCAAAACTGCAAACGTTCAAATCAAGGATCTTGAACAGGGGCTTGAAATGTTCAAGCTTGATGTGGGGCGCTTTCCTACAACAGAAGAGGGGCTTGAGGCACTTCAAAGCCAACCGTCAAGCGCGGCTGGCTGGAATGGGCCCTACCTGAAGGGAACAGTTCCTGTAGACCCATGGGGACGTGGTTACCTTTATAAAAGTCCGGGTGAGCACGCAGATGTGGATATCCTCAGCTATGGAGAGGATGGCAAGCCGGGTGGTGAAGGTGACAGTGCCGACATCCATAACTGGAAGTAGCAGGCAGCGCTCCCAGGCAGGTTTTACGCTACTTGAACTGCTTGTTGTGTTTTCCATGATAGGCTTGGTCATAGGCGCTGCTGTGCCTGCTACTGCAAGATTGTATGACTCAAGCCTGTATCGCAGCGCAGTGAGAGATTCGCTGGTGGCGCTGACGTCTGCTCGTTATCGAGCCGTTGCACATGGAACAGTGCAGGATGTCCTGATCGATGTTCAGGGGCTTACGCTGGAGTCAGGGCGCGATAAGGTTGAATATCCTGACAAAGTGGCCCTGGAAGTGCTCAGTGCACGGGAAATGAATGTGCTGCATCCAGGTAAAGCCGTTATTCGTTTTTATCCAGACGGCACCTCATCAGGAGGAACCGTGAGTATCCGTAATCAGCGTGGGACAGGTGTGGATCTCAAGGTTGACTGGTTACTTGGCCGGGTCGTCCAGGAAAAATATGCGCTCTAGTGTTGCAAGAAGGCAAGTGTCGGGGTTCACGCTCCTCGAAATGTTGGTATCCATCGTGCTGCTGGCGATGTCCTTGGGGGCTCTGTACCACGCAGTGGGTGGTGCGATGCGAGCGGTCGGTACGGATGAAAAATATGTCTATGCAGTAGAGCTTGCGCGATCTCTTGTTGCTCTTAACACGCTGGTTGAGCCGGACAGTACTCAACAGGGTGAAACGGAAGGCGGCTTCATATGGGAAGTGCGGGCGCAGAGTATCCAGACTGAAAGCAATAAGGCATTGCCAGCAAAGCAGCTGCAGGGTCTGCGCGTTCAGGTTCAGTGGAGCGATACCGGTAAAAAGCGCTCTATCGTGCTGGAGTCGGTTGTGGCAGGTCGATTGGATGGATAGGCGCTCAAACTATCGCGGCTTTACAATTATCGAGATGCTGGTATCGCTGGTCATCTTTTCAATGATCATGTTGGCCACACTTACGGCCATGCGTACGTTTGGTGAGTCGCAATCTCGAATTGAACAGCATACAGACCGCCTCGACGAGATGAGGCAGGCTACCAGCCTGTTGCGCAGCTTGGTGGGCAAAGCCATCCCGGTAACGGCCTTTGTTGAAGAAAAAGGGATCTATAACACTTTTTTCTACGGCAATGAGGAGCAGTTGGTCTGGATAGCTCCGCTGGTAACGGGGGCCGGAAGCGGTGGAGTCTACTTCTTCCGTCTTGCCTTGCAGGATGAAGTGCTTGGTCTCCAGATGGTGGCTTTTCGCTCAGCGAGCGAGCCACCGCAATGGGATGGCATCGAAGTCTACCCGCTGTTGCGCAGTGTCGAGTCGATCGATATTTCCTATTTGGCTGACCTCGAACCCGCCACGGAGTGGCAATCGGAGTGGGCAATGGGGTATTTCAGTCCCAAACTTGTACGATTGAACCTGAAGGTAAGTGGTAAGTATTGGCCCGAAACTGTTATCAGGCTTGATAACGGGATGTTGAGGCAATGACCAGACAGGGTAGGCTTGGCATGCCGAATCAGCAAACGGGCGTTGCACTCGTGATGCTGCTTTGGTTCATAGCAGCGATGTCACTCCTTGTCACCGGACTTATGGGGGAGGCCAAGCTGGATATTCGCCTCTCGCAGCTTTATCTTCGCCAGGCGCAAGCCGAGGCGTTGGGTGATGGAGCTGCGCAACGGGCAATGCAGGCAATGCTGGAAAAAATCAGTAGTGGTGAGCCTGTTCCTGCGGTATTTGAATGGCGCGATGAGCGAAATGGGGTCGATATAGAGGTTAGAGTGCGCTCGGTGTCTGGCTATGTTGAGCTGAACACTGCGCCGGAATCGTTGCTTATAGAGCTGTTCCAGCAGCTCGGTGAACTTGAACCACAAGACGCAGCCCTGCTGGCGAATACGGTTGTCAGGTGGCGTGGTGTTAAGCCAGAGCTTGAAGCACCTGAACCAGGGTACAGATATGGCTGGTTTGAAGCGCCAGAAGATCTGCTGTTGGTTGAAGGTGTTACCAGGCAACTCTATGGGAAAATAAAGGCTGCCCTGTCGGTGACAAAAAACTGGCACACAAAGGTGGACCTGATGAGTGCACCACCCGAAGTGTTGAGTATGCTTGCAGAGGGTGATGATGCTTTGGTGTCTCATTGGCAACAGGCTCAGCTTGAGCCAGAGCCTGGTGTTGTTCAGCAGCCGGTTAAGGTTGAATTGGTAAACTCTTCGCGTGCACCAATATACCGAATCGAAGCAAACGTCCACTTCGCAGACGGAGAGGCTTTCCAGCGTGTCCGTTGGGCCGAATATGGTCAGCAAGGGTTTGATAGGCTACCATGGCGCTTTTTCAGAACCGAGCCCGTCATACGAGCGGATCAAGTGGAACTTTCAGGCAACTAGGGACGAAAATGTCAGACGCCAAAAACCCGTGGAGCTTTCTCGGATATGACCTGCGTCAGGCAGTTTCTCCTGCGTTCTGGAAGCTGGCATGGAAAGAGCTTTTCTACGAAAAAAATCGTTTTTTCTACCCGTACCTGTGTGAAGTCGTCCGGCTTGTCTCGGTTGATGGTACAGAGAAATACATCAAGCAGGATGAGTCTGTAGCTGTAACCAATGCCAAGAGTACAGCACTGCTGCTGCCTGCAGGGCAGTGCCTGATTAAGCAGCTGACGATTCCTGCAGCTGTTGAGTCAGAGTTGGACGACTATCTGGCGCTGGAAGTATCATCCAATAGTCCCTTCCCTGCTGAAGAAACACGCTACGGGTGGCGTGTTATCGAGCGTGCCGACAAACAGGTTCGGATTGACCTTGCAATCACATCCGACAGCATTGTCAGCCATGCCTTTTATCAAAGCACATTGGTTGGTACGCCGGCGGAGTATGAAATTTGGTGCGCTCTTGATAATGGATACCTGGAAATATCGGGTTACGCAGAAAACAGGCGCCTTAAAAGGCAGCAAAACAAAATACTGTGGCTGGGTGGAAAAGGGGTGTTGGTGTGTATATTGCTGGTGCTGCTTTCATTACTGCCAGCTGCTTTTAAACTGCTTGAAATGCAGGCAGTACGCACGCAATTTCTGTCGATAGACGCCCAGGCGACCGAGTCGGTTAGACTGCGTGAGCAGCTAGTGGCGCGTAATAGCATGATTAGCAGTGTGAAAGAGTTCCCTGCAACCACCTTTGAACCGCTTGAGCAGCTTGAACGGCTCACAAAAAACATGCCGGATGACGCCTATCTAATGTCGGCTGAAATGACACCCACTGTCATCAGGATAACCGGTCAGGCTGATAGGGCGGCAGAGCTTATGCAGTCTCTGAATAGTGATCCTGCCTATGAGCGTGTAACAGCTCCATCTGCGATCAGCACTAACAGGCGTACGGGTAAAGAGCAGTTCACCCTTGAAATTACGCTGGGTCAGGGGGATGGAGTATGATTCGCAGCATTGGCGGCTCCCGGGCTGCACAGCTGTTGGCGGGCATCTTGGTACTTGTGATTCTGGTGCTGGGTGTGTTCACGGCTAACATGTACATGCGTTACCAGCGTTATCAGGCAGAGATTGAGAGCATGCAGCCACGTATGGCTCAGCTCGAAGGGATTTTTAAGGCACATGAACGCATTAAAACCGCAGCAGCAGATGCTGAGCGTGAACTGGCAGAATACGTTTATCCCGCAGTTAACAATGATGCAACCCTGAATAGTGAAATTCAGAACAGGGCGCGGTCTGTTTTTTCTGACGCAGGCATGCAGGTGTCCGGCAGTCAGATCCTGCCGGCTCGCCCCAGTGAATCCGTGGCACAGTTGAGGCTCGACTTGAGTGCAACCGGTAGTCTTGATTCGCTGGAGGCAGCCTTGTTGGGCTTAAAAAAATCGAGCCCACAGATTCTTGTAGAAAACCTGAGAATAGAGCCCGTTAGAGCCGTGCGAAATAACGATACCCAATCTGTCCAGGTGAACGTCAGGTTGTTCGTCTTCAGGGAGGGGGGGCGATGATCTCTCGCATCGGTTATCTTAATTTTGCGATAGTCATCCTGTTGTGTGTGTGTGCGGCACAGCTTGTGTATGGCTCCATCAAACTGCGCGGCGTTGTACCCCCGGAACCAAGAGATCTCAATCCTGCGGCGCTTAGTGTGAATCAGATTGCATCACAGGCAGCCGAGCCAGTTGTCTTGAGCGAACTGCTTGAAAGGCCGCTTTTTTGGAGTGAGCGCCGTCCATATGAGCCTCCGGTTGTTGTCGAACCCGAAAAACAGCCCGAAAAACAGCCTGATCCCGGTGAAAAGGTTTTCAAGGATACACAGTTGCTCGGCATCTATGCTGGCGGGCAGCACCCCGGCGTCATTCTGTTGCACAAAGACAAAAGAATAAGGCTAAACCAACAAGACACCCTTGAGGGGTGGACGCTTGACACATTGAATGAACGTTCAGCTGAGTTTGTGAGTGCCAGTGAGCGTTACCGCATGGAAATTCAGTACCCGAAAGTGAATTTCAGTCAGCAACCCAATAACTGAATAAGCGTGAAAAATATGCAAGCAGCGCATAAAAAAAGATTCACTGTATGCCCGAATGGCAAGGCAAGGGCCGACGGGATATCAGCCCCGAACATGATGCGCCGGGCCGGTTTTGTATTGCTGCTTTCCATTATGGCAGCAGGTTGTGCGACAACAAAAAGTCCCACGCGTACGGCGCTCGATCAGGCATCTGACCAAGTACGAGAAAACCAGGATGCCTTCGCACTGGTCCAGAATCTGCGCAATCAGGAATCGGCCACAGAAAACAAGAGTGAAGATCAGTCAGATCAGCTGAGAGAGCCTGTTGTTTTCAAGGGAACTGACAGGCTTCATAAAGCCCCGGCTGAGCGTGAACCTATCAAACTGTATGGTGAAGCGGTATCAATCAATTTTGAACGTGCACCGTTATCAGATGTTGTTCATGCCATTTTGGGTGACATCCTTGAATTGGACTACGTTATTGAGCACCCCATTGAGGGTGAAGTAACCTTCCGTACCCGAACACCGGTGCCACAGGATCAGTTGCTGCAAATCCTTGAGTCGCTGCTGCAAGCCAACAATGCAGTAATGGTGCGTGATGCAGATGACCGCCTGTTTGTCAGCGCATCGGGTCGTGTTACCCAGATGCTGCCGAGTGTGGGAAACCCTAACAGTAAAGGGGCTGGCTACAGTATCAATGTAATCCCCCTGCAATATATTTCAGCCAATGCCATGGCGGATATACTGCGACCTCTGGCGCCTGAAGAAGCCTTTGTCCGTGTTGATAACGCCCGAAACCTCTTAATGATGGCCGGCACGCGCAACCAGGTGGATGGCTGGATGGATATGGTCTCCACCTTCGACATTGATATGCTGGCGGGGATGTCAGTCGGGATTTTCCCGCTTGAAAACAGCAATGTAACCGATATTGAGCTTGCGCTTTCAGAGTTATTGGGTGGGTCGTCAGCAGTGTCCTCAGGCAATGCGTCAGGTTCAGATGACAAGGGGGGGGCATTAACGAGTGCAGCAACCGGGCTTGGTGCTGTGGTCAAGGTGATTCCTATTGAGCGTCTGAACAGCCTGCTGGTTGTTACTCCTCGGGTTAAATACCTCGAAACAGTACGTACCTGGATTACACGCCTCGATAGAGCGCCTGATGCAGCAACCGAACGTAAACTGTATGTCTACCCGATACAGAACGCATCAGCAGGGCACTTGGCGGATCTGCTTAGCCGCGTTTACGGTGGCGATGGATTCAGTTCTACGTCGTCGACGCAGGGCGGTAACGGTGGCGTAGCACCCGGGCTGACACAGGAACGTGTATCAGGGGCGAATACCACGACCACTCAGGGAAGCGGTTCATCCAGTTCAGCCGGAAAAAGCCAGGCGCCAACCAGTATTGAACTGGGCAATATGAGTGTAGTGGCCGACGAGCAAAACAACGCGCTGTTGATTTATGCCAATGGCAAAGAGTACAAGAAAGTTGAGTCAGCACTTAAGAAGCTGGACGTGATTCCGGCTCAGGTACTGATCGAGGCCAGTATTCTTGAGGTTACGCTGACGGATGATCTTGAATACGGAGTGGAATGGGTATTCAAGGATAACTTGGGCAGTGGCAACTCCGGTTTGGGGCAGCTTGCGGTTTCGGACAATCCACTGAAAGCCATTGCGCCTGGCTTCTCTTATGCTATTTCCAACTCAGCCGGCAACATCAAGGCGGTATTGAATGCACTGGCACAGGAATCTTTGCTGAATGTGATTTCAACGCCATCAGTTATGGTGTTGGACAATCATACGGCCAGTATCCAGGTGGGTGATCAACAGCCGATCCGCTCGGGGGAGTCGGTCAACAGTGATGGCAATGTGCTGTCCACGCGTGTTGAGTACAAGGACACAGGGGTGAAATTGTCAGTGACACCCTCAGTCAATGCAGGCGGGCTGGTAACGATGGATGTTGAGCAGTCAGTAACCGATGTGGGGTCTGCTGATACTGTAACCGGCCAACGTACTTTTAACGAGCGTAATATTACAAGCCGAGTGGCAGTACGTTCCGGCGAGTCGGTTGTGCTGGGTGGGCTTATTCGTGAAAACAAGTCTCTGGCAGAGACCGGTGTTCCGGGGTTGCATAAGATTCCGTTTTTGGGCGGTTTTTTCGGAAAAACAGCCAACACCGGTAAACGAACTGAGCTGCTGATTGTGCTCACTCCGCGGGTGTTGGCCAACGAGCAGGATACACGAGATATCAGCCGTGAAATGAGATCGCGCCTGCGAGGTATGGACTTGTTAAGCGAGCCGCCGCAAGACCATTTGAGTCGTTCACAGTCTGAATAAATCCGTTGCAGGGATATCTATGCTCGCTTTTTTGCTTAGGCCTTGGCGCCTGATCTTGACCAATACGGGCCTGATCAGGGCCTCGGTCAGTCACACTATTGTGTCACGCTACCGTGGTTCCTGGATTGGGCTTTTATGGCCTTTCATGCTGCCGCTGCTGATGATTGGTGTCTTCAGCTTCGTCTTTATATATGTGATGCCTCTGAAATGGATATCGACCGCTGATTCGGAGATCAGTTTTCCACTGTTTCTGTTCTCGGGCATGATTGTGTTCACGCTCTTTGCTGAAGTCATTAACCAGTCACCACAGTTGGTGATGATGAACACAAACCTGGTCAAGAAGGTCGTATTTCCGCTGGAGATGCTCAATGTGTCCAACACACTGACAGCACTCGTGTTCTTTCTGGCAAATCTGTTGGTACTGCTGGTGTTTGTGTGGTTCCAGACGGGCTCAGTCAGTCTGCGTATACTGCTGTATCTGCCCTTTGTACTTCCATTCGCACTCTTTTTGATCGGCGCGTCCTGGTTTATTTCATCGTTGTCGGTGTACATAAGAGACTTGGTGCATGTTGTGGGTGTGGTGGTTTCGGCATTGATGTTTCTTTCACCCGTGTTTTACCCACTCGATTCGGCTGCCGAGATTGTGCGGTCGATACAGTTTCTGAACCCCATCGCCATCTTGATTGAGTCGTTGCGGGCCTTTCTGTTTGATACAAGCTATAACCTGCTGAAAGCGTTTGTGCTGATGAACCTGTATGGCCTCGTGGTGTTTTACCTGGGTTTTTACTGGTTTCAGCGGCTGAAAGGAGGTTTTGCCGATGTGCTCTGATGCCGTACTCAAGGTTGACAATGTCTGTAAGCATTACCGTGCCTGGGAAAGCCCTCATGAACGCCTGAAGGAGTTGCTTTTTGGGGTTGATGCCGCCAGTCAGGTTGAGGTGATTAAAAATATCAGTCTTGAACTGGGCAGAGGGCAAATACTGGGGGTTATAGGGCCGAATGGGGCAGGTAAGTCCACGCTTTTGCAAATGATAGCCGGTACCTTGAGACCCAGTTCAGGCACGATCGAAATTGATGGTCGCCTGACGGCATTGCTTGAGCTGGGTGCCGGTGTCGATCCTGAGCTCACGGGCATCGAAAACATCTACCTGATGTCGAGCACCTATGGCATACCGCGGCCACAGATTAAAGACAGCATAGACGATATCATTCGATTCTCGGGCCTTGGCAGCTACATAGAAAAACCCGTGAAAACATACTCGTCGGGTATGTTCGTTCGACTGGCATTCTCGGTATCAACTGCACTCAAACCCGATGTGTTGATTGTGGATGAAGCGCTTTCGGTCGGTGATGTGGGTTTTCAGGCAAAATGCCTGGAGCGGCTTGAGGAGTTGATCGCATCTGGAACCAGTATTCTGTTGGCATCGCACGATATGCAACTGATCCGGAATTACTGCACCTCAGCCATATGCCTGCATCAAGGCGAAATCATTTCCAGAGGTGAGCCGGAGGTCGTGACTGAGCGTTACTTGCATCTTATGCGACAGGATCGTGAAAATGCACAGGAAACGCTCAGCTGGACAGCGGATGAAGAAGCCAAGGCCCGTTTTGCCTCTAAAGAGGGGGAAATCCTCTCGGTTGAAGTCCTGGGGCACGAAGCTGAAAGAAGCTTTGCGACCGGAGATACCATCCGCGTCAAGATCGTATGCAAGCTGCATGAGCTAAAACTCACTCCGGCCATCATCCTGATATTGCGAGACGCGCGGGGCTACAATATTTATGGCTTAAAGGCGCGTACAGAGTTTTTGCGACAAACGCAGGATGGTTGTGTGAGCGCCGAGTTTGAAATACCCCTGCACCTTGCCGAAGGCTCATACTCGTTCACCGTTCGGCTGGAAAACACCAAGACGGATACAATTAATTACTTGCTGGACAAGCATGTGGGTATCTGTGGTTTTACCGTAAGCGACTCGCAAAAATGTTTTTTGGGTGGTGTTAACTTGCATGGCAGGATTGTCCACGATGTCTGAGCTTCTTCTTATAGGTGGCTCCGGTGGGTCGGGTACGCGCGCCGTGGTCAGATTTCTTCAGCAGCTGGGCTGTTATGCAGGCAGTGAGCTGAACGAATCACTCGATTCCATGCCTGTCGCCCGCCTGCTTGACACTTGGGTAGATCGTTGGCTTGGCCGCAAAGACGATCAAGTGCCCGAGTTGGTGGCTGAATTCAGTGAAGCCTATGCGCAAGCCTTGACCGATCATCTTGTCGGCTGCAACAGCGCAATATGCGTGGTGAAAAATCCACGCGCAATGCTGCTGCTTGATTTGCTGTATGCAGTAAGACCGGATATCAAGTTTCTGCACCTTGTACGCAATGGGGCATCCATGGCGTTTTCGTCAAACCAGCGTCAGTTTGAGCTGCATGGCCATTTTTGGCCTCAGTTGGCCGGCTCGCGTGAGCAGGCAGTGCTGGAGTTTTGGGCAGTAACCAATATGGCGGCAAGCGATATTGGTCGCCATCACCCAGGACAATATGCTTGGCTGCAGTATGAGGCGTTTTGCACTTCGCCGCTGTCCCAGATCCAGCAAGCATGTGAGCAGTTGGGGCTGGATTTGGACTGGAGCAGGGCAGATGAGTCGCTTGTGAGCGCTTCAAGTCGGGAGCAGCAGCAACATGACGCTATAAACAGGCTGGATCTTGAGTCAGTCAAGCCTGCACTGCAAAGGTATGGCTATCCATGTTGACTTTTATGTGTATTGGGGCGCAAAAGTCGGGTACCACCTGGTTGTATGAGCAGCTGAATCGTATTGAACAGGTCGGTTTTCCAGGTGGTAAGGAAGTGCACTACTGGAATGCGCGTCATGTTTCTGAGCCACTGGAATGGTACCAGTCACTGTTTTCAACCGATGCAACCCGCATAGAAGGCGATATGACACCAGCTTACGCAATGCTGTGTGACGCGACGGTTAAACAGATACAACAGCTGTATCCGAAGTTGAAGATTATTTTTATACTGCGTAACCCGATCGAGCGTGCATGGTCATCGGCGTTGATGGCCCTGAAGAGGGCAGAGCTTGAAATTGATGAAGTGAGCGATCAGTGGTTCATCGATCATTTCAACTCGCGGGGGTCGCGAGCGCGCGGCGCGTACGAAAGTACGTTACGCCGCTGGCGCGGCGTATTTGGCGAAGAGGCCGTTAAAACGCTTTTCTACCAGGATATACAGCGCCATCCGTACCTTGTCTTGCAGGATGTCTGTGATTTTTTGCAGCTGGACCTGCCCGCAAAGGCTGAGTCGCACGTGCAGGAGCGAGTGTTCGAGGGGCCGGGCTATCCACTGCGTGAAAGTTTGAAGCCAGTATTGTGGGCGCTGTACCGCGAGCCCGTTCAGTCTCTGCAGCTATATCTGCAAAAAGACCTGAGTGATTGGCTGTCAGGCTATGGCCCAAAATCTGTGTAGGTGATTGAACTTAAATGATGTTCCTGGCTCCAACCTGAACAGGCAGCACGTGCCTGTTTTGGGCGGTCGGCTGTAACGAAAAAGTCATGTTTTATGCCTAAAGTGGAAGGAGTTAAAAACGTGTTGAGTCATCGTTTGGGTGAAAAAGGGCCAAAGCACGTTGACACTGAAAATCAGTTTTGTCAGCATGCGGCCATGGTGGTCAAAGCCCCGCTGCAGTGGTTATCAATGCTGATGCTGGCGCTTGTCGTCAGTGGTTGTGCAAGCTTGAAGCAGCCAACCGCGGAAAGTCGTTTGGCTGAACGTGCGGAGCAGCGTTGGCAAGCACTAGTAGCCGGTGACTTTGACCAAGCATATGAATACGAAACACCGGGGTACCGTGCGGTGTATTCGAAAAGGGCTTTTCAGGGCAGCTTTGGCAGAAACGTACGTTGGCTTAATGCAAAAGTACGTGATGTTAGTGTTACAGATAACATAGCTGAAGTGCGTGTACTGATTAGTTACCAAAGCTTGACCCCTCAGGGGCAGCTTATCGGCGGCGAACGTCCGGTTTTGGAACGTTGGCAATTTGTCGATGGGGAATGGTGGTACAGTAATCGTTGAACCGCCAACACCGAGCTGACGCACGATGTAATGAACAATAAGCGAGGATTCGCTATTGTCTTGTGCAAAAGGCCGGTGTTATCATGAGATTGCGTACTGGCACTTGATTGCAGGTCAGGTGTTGAGCAATATTTAGCAAGATCGATTCCGTCATAGATGATTAAAGGAATTTTGCAATGAAGAAAACGATCAATAAAAAGGCATTCGTGTCCAAGCCTGTTGCAGCCGCTGTCGGTCTGGCAATGGGTGCGCTGGTGGCCGCTAATGCACAGGCAGTGAGCATCAGCAACGACGGCATTGGTGAAGTGCTGATGTTCCCGTACTACACTGTTAACAACAGTTACGACACCAACATCAATATCACCAACACTTCTGGTGATACTGTTGCGTTCAAGATTCGCTTCCGTGAATCTGAGAACAGCCGTGATGCACGTGACTTCAACGTCATCCTGTCTCCATACGACGTATGGAACGGTACGGTGACACTGGATGATGCTACTGGCGCTGCCAAGATAGTCACTCGCGATACCTCTTGTACTGTTGGACAGCTGAAGCCTGCTGCTGACGGCAGCCGCTACATCGAGTTCACCAATTTCGACTATATCGACGAAACTGGTGAGTCAACTGATTTTGGTGATAATTCTTTGGCGCGTACTGCTGAAGGACATATCGAAGTTATCTCAATGGGTCGTATCCCGGCTGGTGCTGAGTCTGAATCTTCCTACAATGGACTTACAGCCACTACCAACGTTGCATATAACGCAAAGCATGTTAACAGCGAGCCGCGTAACTGTGCCAACGTGCGTGCAGCCTTCCTGCCCGCCAATATTGATGACACCAAGCTGCAGTTTCTTGCACCTTTGAATGCCCTTAAAGGTTCTGCAAGCTTCATTAATGCTGCATCTGGTAAGGCAATTACGTCTGAGCCGACTGTTCTGGCTGACTTCTATGAAGGTGGTGCCTCAGGGTCTGCCAATGGAGGAGTTGAGAATATTTGGGGTGACAACCTGATTGTTACACCGGAAACTCAGGCGCCTGGTCTGCATGATGTTAAGCCGGCTATCGCTCGAATGATCATTGATGATCAGCTTGTAGAGTTTGATAATAGTACTGCTTCAGCAAATGCGGGCATCGACGCTGTTTCTGCGCTGTTCATGCGTGACACCATTGTTAACCAGTACTCGGTTAACCCTGCAGTAAACGGTCAGACTGACTGGGTAATCACGTTCCCGACTAAGCACTACTACGTTGATGAGCGCGATCCTCTGTCCAATGTTGATGCAACTGAGCGTACTCGTTACCCGACCCACCGTGCTTCGTCTGGTGCAGTTGCTCCGTTTAACTTCACTTTCCAGGAAGATGAAGATGCATGTTCGAACGTGAACGTGACTTTTGACTTCTACGACCGTGAAGAAAACGAAAACCAGGTTGTATCAGAAGCAGGCTTCTCACCGTCTGCACCTGCACAGGCTGACTCAATCTGTAAAGAAGTTCAGGTTGTGACTTTCAACCAGACTAATCTGTTTGGTTCTGTTCACAGCAAGAGCGTGGATGTGAACTCTGCTGGCTTTAACAGTGGTTGGATGAAGTTGAACCTGAATGGTTCTGCTGGTCTGACTGATAATGCAGCAAATGTTACTTTGGGAGGCTTCCCTGTAATCGGCTTCAGCGCAACTACTCTGGAGAACGGTGCAGCGGGCGACTTTATGCTGAACTACGGTTTCTCTGCCAACCACGGCTTTGAACGTACTATCACCACTCCGTAATGAACTAAATTACTTGGTTTATGACTAAAAAGGGGCTTCGGCCCCTTTTTTTGTAGCTACGTGAAATCACCAAGGAGCAATATGAACACAAAGCTTAAAGTGGCGCTTTTGCCTATGCTGCTCGGCTTTTCTTTGCCGGCGTTCGCTGATGTAGTAATTGGCAAGTCTGATCCACTCACTAATGCAGATATAAAGCGAGAGCTATCCTTCCTGCCCGAGAAAGACTTTCATCGGTTGATGAGTGAACCGATGGTGCTTGCGAACTTCATTGACCGACTTGATATGCGCAGAGCTCTTGCAATAGAGGCAGAAGATAAAGGCTTTGCAAATGACCCTAAAGTGGCTAATGAGGTTCGCATTGCGTACGAGAATGCACTAGTAGTGCTGATGCGTGATCATTTTTTGTCAGAGCTGACTTTGCCTGATTTCACTCCTCTGGCACGTGAGCAGTATCAATCAGATAAAGATCAATTCAAGGCGCCAGAGCAGGTTCAGGCACGGCATATTCTTGTGACCTTCAAGAGCGATGAGGAAAAAGCAGAAAAGCACGCGCTGCTGGAGTCAATGCGTCAGCAGATTCTCAAGGGTGAAGCTCAGTTCGAAGCGTTGGCTAAAGAGCACTCAGCGGATACCGGCTCCGGTGAGAAGGGAGGAGACTTAGGCACATTTGGTCGTGGCCGAATGGTGCAACCGTTTGAAGAAGCCGTTTTTGCCCTTCAGAAACCAGGCGATTTGAGCCCGATAGTGGAAACACGTTTTGGTCTGCATCTGATACAGTTGGAAGAAAAACTGCCTGCACGGCAGCTTGAGTTTGATGAAGTCAAGGATCAACTTATTCAGTCGATTCGCAACAACTATATCCAGACCTCGATTCAGGAAAATGAACGTGATATCATGAACAACTACACGTCAGGGATGGACATGCAGGAATTGATTGAATTTTACAACCTGCAACCTGCCAAAACCCGCTAAAAACGGCGGTAGTTCCAGTACTCGCGTTTTCTTCATATTCAAGAGGGGGCGACCCCTCTTATTTTTGTCCTTTACACGCCTCGTGTATACTCTTCCCAACGTTTTCGGCCTCAGGTATTGACCCGTGCAAACCCCCAGGGCGCTATTCATTCTTGGTATGCATCGAAGCGGTACATCAGCCCTGTCCGGTGCTATCGCATCGGCTGGCGTGTATTTTGGTGATGATCTGCTTGAGGCAGAAGCAGGGGTCAACGATAAAGGCTTTTGGGAACACCGTGAGTTGGTGCGACTGAATGAAGCGCTGCTGGCTCATGCCGAGCTGAAGTGGTTTACACCTGTAGCAGCGGATGCCTTGTCTGCTGTGTGTGAAGCGCCTGAGCTGGCCGGCCCATTGTTTGATCAGGCACGGTCTTTTGCCAGGAAACTGCTCAGCGGCCAGTCTTTGGTTGCAATCAAAGACCCGCGGCTGTGTCTGTTGGCACCGTTTTGGCAAAAAGTATTTGCGCTCGAAGGGGCAGATTGCTGTGCCATTCACTTGTTGCGCCATCCGGCAGAAGTTCAGGCATCCTTGCTGCGACGTGATGGCATCAAGCCTGATCATGCCAACGCCCTTTGGCTTGAACACGCAGCCTGTGCTCAACTGTTCTGTACAACGCTGCCTGCTGCCATGAGTGCCGTGGGAAGTTACGATCAATTGATGCGGTCGCCCGGTACCACCACAGAGCATTTCTTACAGACCTGTGGGTTGAGCGTCTCACCAGAGCCAACGCAGATAAAAGAGTGGATTCAATCGAATTTAAGGCATCATAAAGCGGGCTCACAACAGCTGGCAAGTATTCTGGGCGAGCGTACGGAAGCCCTGTTCAATGCTATCCTGCGTAGTCCGGCCCCTGATCTGTACCAGCCTGACCGGTGGAGTCCCTGCGAAGAAACAATATCGCTGTTGCGTCAACTCGCCGAACAATACGAAGATTACAATCGTACGGTGAGGGAATTGCAGTCAAGCCGCGCCCAGCTGGATCAGCTGGGCGAAGCGCATGAGCAGGCGCTTGCCATTTTGGCAAACCGAGATACCCAAATTGCCGAGCTGTGGCAGCAGCATGAAGCGTTGGGCCAATTACATACTCATGCGCAAAATGTGGTTGAGCAGCGTGATCAAGCGCTTGAAGAACTGGTCCAGCGCTGTACATCGCTTGATGCCGAAGTGGAACAACTGAATATATTACGCCAACGGTTGGAAGAGCTGGAATCGCGCCTGCCTGTTCGTATCTATAAGAAACTGTTTTTGCGGAAAAAAAGTTAATGAGCGATTTGAAAACCTCCTACCGGGCCGTCGATGTCATCATCCCGGTCTACGCCGGTTTTAATGAGACCTGTGCGGCCATTGTAACGGCTGCCAAAAGCATAGATCATCGCTGGGCTCGTCTTGTGGTTATCAATGATTGCTCGCCCGAACCTGAGATTACCCAATGGTTGCGTGATCAACATCTGGCGCTCGGGTTTGAACTGCATGAGAACAGCAGCAACCTTGGGTTTGTCGGGACAGTCAACAAGGGTATGCAACTCCACCCAGAGGCCGATGTGCTGTTATTGAACAGCGATGTGGAAGTGGCAAATGACTGGCTAGAGCGGCTGCAGCAAACCGCTTATAGCCACGCGCAAGTCGCGTCTGTGACTGCAACGGCCAATAACGCAACCGTGTGCAGTTTTCCGGTTTTCTGCGAGGACAATGAGTTGCCAACAGGGCTTTCTCTGGAGGTGATTGATCAGGCATTCAAGGATTCGGTCCCGGCAACGACGAGCGTAGAGCTCCCGACAGGCGTTGGGTGCTGCATGTATATGCGACGTGACGCAATCGAATTGCTGGGCCTTTTCGATGAGGAAGCCTACGGCCGCGGCTATGGGGAAGAAAACGACTGGTGCCAAAAAGCCATTGCCGCTGGGTGGACGAATCTGCATGCCCTGAATGTGTTTGTCTATCACAAAGGCGCTGTAAGTTTCGCAGAAGAATCGAATCCTCGGAAAGACGCAAATCTACTGACGCTATTAAAGCGATACCCTGCATATAATGCCGATGTTCAGCGATTCATAGCAGAAGATCCAGCAAGGGAATGGCGGTTATTGGCGTACGTTAAGGTACTTGCAGCAATTCGGAAGCCAAAGGTGCTCTTGATTGCCCATGGCATGGGAGGCGGTGTTTACACTCATCTGCGCGAACTGATTGCAGAGCAACAAGAGCTTGTATACCTACTGCTTGAACCCATCACCGGCGGCACGGTACGGTTACACCTCAAGCCGTTTGCAAAAGGCCTGTACATTGATTTTGAAATAGAGGCAGACTATCCCCAATTACTGCAATTACTGTCTGCAGCAGGTGTTGGTCACGCCCATTTTCATCATACACTGGGCCTGCCGACGCGCGTGTGGGGGGTGGCTCGTGATTTATCGGTCTCCATGGACTACACGCTGCATGACTACACGATCGTCAACGGAAATCCCGCCTTGCTCGGCAAAGACGGTATTTTTGTAGGAGATCACGCTGAGCGTGACAGACTTTGTGCAGAACATATCCCTTTACCCACAGGGGTTACGGCAAAGCAATGGCGTGAAAATCAGTTGTTTCTGCTTGATCGGGCACGCTACCTTATTTGCCCAAGTGGTGATATGCACCGACGATTGTCCAGCCTGGATGAGTTCAGTCACCTGAAAAGCTGGGTGATTGCGCCGCATATGGATAACCACCGCCTCGATAACAACCTGCAGCCACCCGAACGCGGTACAGGACCTCTAAAGGTTTTGGTGTTGGGAGCACTCAGCCCTGAAAAGGGTGCTGACGTGTTGGAAACGGTTGCGACTGAAATACAAGATCAACGTGTTCAGTTTCATTTGCTGGGCTATGCCTACCGTGTTCTGAATGAGCGTGTGATCACACATGGTGCTTATGCAGAGTCAGATGCAATACAGCTGATTAAAGAAATTTCTCCACATGTTGTGTGGTTTCCTGCGCTGTGTGCCGAGACGTACAGCTATACATTAAGTCTCGCACTGGAGGCAGGACTCCCCGTTGTGGCATCGGATATAGGTGCATTCCCGGAGCGGCTGGCGGGCCGTGCAGGTAGTTATCTATTCAAACAATATACGGATAGTAACGCGTGGGTAGAGTTTTGGAATTCGGTAGCGTCTGACTATTCTAGGCTCCTCTCTGAAACAGTGGATAGATCAAGGGCCGTATCCGTAGACACATCGTTTTATCATCAGGCATATACCGACGGGCTTGCGTTCGGGACGGTAACTGCGTCGGTCACTGTTGATTTGATCCGAGCGCAAATGAAACGGGCTTTGTTGGTTGACCGGAGCTGTGGGCGACGGCGCTGGATATTCGACAAACTGCTTTCATTGCTCAGTACCCGCTGGGGCTCCAGGGTTGGGAGGTTGATACCGGTGAGATTACAACGGCGAATCAAGCGCCTACTGGTGCGTGGCGCGATACACGAGTAGCATGCGATGAAAACGTGTTCACAGCCGGTCCCTCGTGTGGCAGTCCTCATGGCTGTTTGTAATGGACTGCCTTGGCTAAAAGCTCAAATCGAAACAATTCTGCAGCAAGTAGGGGTCGAGTTACACCTGTATATCAGTATCGACAAATCGACTGATCAAACAGCAGAATATTGTAAAGCTCTAGAGGCAAAAGAGAGCCGGGTACATGTAATGTCGGGTGACGGACCGGGCAGCCCAAGTGGCAATTTTTTCCGCTTAATGCGTGAAGTGCCACTGGATACTTTTGAGTACATAGCCTTGTCTGATCAAGATGATATTTGGCTTGAAGACAAGCTACTGCATGGAATTGAGTGCCTCAAGAAAGAATGCGCTGATGCTTATTCGTCCAGCTATACAGCTTTCTGGACAGAGTCTGGACGTGAGGTGTATGTCGATAAGAGTGCACCACAAACTGCATATGATTTTCTTTTTGAGTCACCAGGTCCAGGCTGTAGCTTTATTCTGACGCCACAGTTGGTACAACATGTATGTAAGCACCTTGACGTCAAGGTATGTGATCAGCTACAGCAGTTGCAATTCCATGATTGGTTTATTTATGCATTTGCGCGTTATTATGGGTACCGCTGGGTTATTGACACAGAAAGTAGGCTTAGATATCGCCAACATAGCCATAATGTTATTGGAGCTAATTACGGATTAAGAGCTTTAATAAAACGTATCAAACACCTTATTGGCGGTCAGTGGCAGGGACAGATAGTTCTTATTGCTGACCTTATTGGTATGGGTATGCATCCATTTGTGTGTAAATGGCGTAAATTCACACCGGCTTCATATTACTATCTTTTTTTAAATACAGCTTTGATACGGAGAAAGAAAAGAGATCGTCAAAAGCTTAGGGTTATTTTAATCATCATGGCGATGATATCTTTTTTCAAAAAATAGAATTTGAACAATAATCGAGGATTCCAAAATCATGGAGCCCAAAAGACTATTTTGGCCAGACCTGATTCGTGCTGTAGCAATACTACTTGTCGTTGTTATTCATACAAGTGCGCCAGTCGTAGTCAGTTTTTCTGAAGTTGAGCTAAGTGATTGGTTTTTTGCTAACAGCCTGGATTCCTTAGCAAGAGTATCTGTCCCCTTGTTTTTTATGATATCAGGGTATTTAGTCCTTAATAAGGATTTATCGTTATACTCTATTATTTCACGTGCTTCGAAAAGAATTTTAATACCACTATTGTTCTGGTCAATTTTTTATATCGCATATGCAACATCAGAACATGGATTTGATTATTTGATATCTTACGATTTTTTAAGCCTGCTTAAGAATCCTGCTCAATATCATCTTTGGTTTCTTTATAATATCCTATTTCTCTATCTGCTTATTCCGCTTCTGAAAGCTATTATAGAAAAAAATCTTAGTATTTACTTTATATCATTTTGTTTTATTAAAGAGCTGGTTGCATTTCTTCCCATTAATATATACTGGGATTTTACTCCGATATCAAGTTTTTCAGCATATATGGTGGCTGGTTATTATATAGGGCATATGAAGCCGCTAACGCTTAAATTTAAATTGATAACGGGTTTTGTTTTTTTGTTTTTTTTCGCCTTTACGGCTATTAAAACATACTATTTATCTGTCGATGCCGATGGATTTATAGGGAAGTACTATGCATATAATTCACCTAATGTCATGGTTATGTCTCTTTGCTTGTATCTTTTATTAAAAGACGTTGATATAAACGTTAATTTTGCAAGAAATATTATATCAATGGTTAGCATGTGTGCTTTAGGAATATACGGTTTGCATGTATTGATAATTCATCTTTTTTCAATTGGTACTTTTGGAGTAATTTCATCAGTAATGGCGGAGGGTGGAAGTATTCTTTCCTTGGTGGCCAATATTATACTGGTGTTCACAGTTTCTTTAATTTTTATTATTTTAGCGCGATTAGTAAAACCTCTTCGTTTGGTAGTTGGTTAGCATAGGAAATTCTAATTAAACTTGGCGCCATTGGATTATGGCGCTCAGTTTCAGGCTAGGTAGAAACTGACGCTTACGTTACCGCTTTCGCTGTAAAATGGGATGGCGGGAGCATAAAATAAATAAGATGGTGTCCAATTTAGCTAGGCAGCCACAGTAGACGTTAAACATAATTGATATTACTCATTATCAGTTTTTATTTTTTTAGATATCTTTGCGCCTAATTTTATAAATGGCTTCTCGATAGCAAAATATATGAGTGTTGAGGCTGAAAGTGTTAGTGATAGGATTAATAATGCATAGACGGTCCAGTTAAACTGATAAAAAAACTCTTCATGTGGCCTGAGTAAGTCGATAAAGAATAGATGTGTAAGATAAATTCCATAGCTGATTTCTCCAATAAACATAAATCCACTCCGGCTGATGAGCGTGTCCATGTATTTTGGTGTGCATGAGAAAACTAAAACTATATACGCAAAGGTTATTCCAGAAAAAAATCTGCCATACACAGCTGCTTCGCTTTTTTCCCAATAGCCACCAAGATGTGGTCGAAGCCATTCGCAAAAAACAAAAAATAAGGTGATCCCTAAAGAAAGAAATATAGGAAAAAATCTAACAATTATTATTTCAAATTTTTTCTTCAGTTGTACCGCTAAAAATCCTACGCCAAAAAGACCAAACATTCCTGGTAGCTGTGTTGTTAAGAAAAAACGCTCAGAGGGCTCACTGAATGTATCAAATATAACCCATCTATACATAAAACTTCCAATGATTACTATGGCAGATAAGTAATACCAGAAGAAATTCCGTTTTCTAGGTAGAAGAAGAATGAGAGCAGCAAGTATATAGAATTGAAATTCTGCACCAAGTGTCCATAGAACACCGTTGACTGCACCACCATAGCCAGGAATAATATTATTGAATAAAAATAAATGGCTTACTAAAAGAAGCCAGTTTCCAAGGAGGTATGGTTTGTTTACTATGATGCAGATTATTACGATTAATATATAAGCTGGGTAAATGCGAAAAAAACGTCTAACCATGAATGGTTTTATTCTCTCGTTATCCCGACAGAGTATTGTGCCGATAAGAAAGCCACTAAGTACAAAAAATAGATCGACCCCATTCCAGCCAATAAGTAAATAGTAATAACTATCTAAAGCAGGCTTAAGCTGTTCAGGGGCAAGTGCAATGTAATGAAATACTAGCACCCATAAGGCAGCAAAGGCCCTGAGGAAGTCAAGACCAGGAAGTCTGCTCTTATTTAAGCTAGGGGCTATATCAATATTTTTTTTCATCTTATGAATATACCTGATTATTCTATAGTGCTGTAAATATTAGTTGAAATAATTATATTTAAACTATTTATTTTAAAGTTTTTTTGTTTATAAATTCCAATGAAAAATACCTAAAGGGCCGCTCAATGTAATAATAATGTATAGCACTGTATATTATGATTACGAAGACAATAAAAATATACCATATCTCTGATTGACCCCTTTCTTTCAAAAAATCAGATATTCCTGCATAATAGAGTGTTGCAAATATAAGTGTGTGGCTTAAATATATACTATATGAAATATTTCCAAGTGCTATACTAATTTCCTTGAAAAATACCTTGCCATTACTCTCGAGCTGTAGCACAAACCAAACTATAAAAAAGGCAGAGATACCAAAGAAAGGTACACGCCACATACGATAATAACCTTTCATCAAACTATCCTGAACAACATGATCCTGTACATAAATGCCGGCAGCACAAAGCACTACAGCGGCTATAAAAAGCCACCGGCACGAAATATTAATTTTTTTATAAGTTGCAGCTAATATACATCCTGCTAGAAATTCTAGGAAAAAAGGCGAAGCAAAGAAACGAATAAATTCAGATGCTTTTTTGTAATTAGATTCCTCGTATGTCTCCATGACCAACAGGGCCCAAACCTGTATTATTGAAATGCTGATAAATAGAACTATAACTGTTTTGAAACGCATTGAAATTGGGAGTAATAAAAGGGCAGAAAAAATCAAATAAAAATAAAGCTCGTAAGCTAATGACCAAGATACCGGTATAATTAGTTCGGGGATTCTATAATTATATAGAAAAAAAGATGCCCATATATCCACACGATCGAATATATCAGGTTCTGTCAGCCAGAAAATAATGCAAGCTACTATGAAATATGGCCAATAACCTGTATAAATACGTGCCATTCTTTTATAGATGAAAGAAGGTATTTTACTGAAGCCGGTAGAATTACTTGTCGTGTGCCAAATAATAAATCCACTTATTATAAAAAAAATGTCAACGCCGGCATAACCAAACTGCCCAATAAAATGAAAAAGACCGTCTTTGGGGCCCTGTGCAGCCAAAACATGGCTGTAGCCATGAGTAAAAACAACCATCAAAGCTGCTATGAAGCGTAGTAGCTGAATGTTAACTAGCACGATTTAACCAACACGAATCTGTGTTTCTTTTTTTAAGGTTATATTTTTGAGCTGTGTCAGCATTTCACTAAGCTCATACCGCCAATGCGGGATGTTGAGCGCCAGTTGCTCACTGATTTTACGCTTGTCTAAAACACTGAAGGCAGGGCGCTTGGCAGGAGTGGGATAATCTTTTGAAGGAATAGGGTATATACAACAATTAAGATTCGACAATTCCATTATACTGCAGGCAAAGTCGTACCAACTGGCTACACCCTCTTGGCTATAGTGGAATATTTCACCTGAATACCTTCCAGCTTCTTTTGAAAGTGCCAACTGAATGACCGCTTCTGCCAGTGCAGCCGCATGGGTTGGTGTCCCGATCTGATCGTTGACGACATTTAAAGACGGTCTGCTGGCACCAAGCTTAAGCATGGTTTTTACAAAGTTGTTTCCGTAACGGGAATAAACCCATCCAGTGCGTACAATTGCGCTGTTGCCATGTGCGGCGACGACTGCTTCTTCGCCACGGCATTTGGTGGTCCCGTACACCCCCAGAGGGCGTGTATTGTCGGTTTCAGTCCAGGGGCGGCAGTGGTCGCCATCGAACACATAATCAGTTGAAACATGTAGCAGGCGTGTACCGCTGCTGGCCGCAATATCGGCCAGTTGTTTTACGGCTTTGTGATTGATCTGGTCAGCCAACTCCGGCTCGTCTTCTGCTTTGTCTACTGCTGTATAGGCCGCAGCGTTGATGATGATGTCGTAGTGGTGCTGACGAAACCACGCGTCAATGCTGGCCGGGTTGGAAAGGTCGAGCTGGTGTCTCCCGGTGAAAGTGAACTGATGATCCGGGTAGTATTCATGCAACGCATGGAGTTCCTGGCCCAGTTGTCCAGATTGTCCGGTAATCAGTATTTTCATCGGGGACTGGCTCCGTGAGTGACTCAATAAAATGAAGTGTTGATGTCAAACAGATTGTCAGCCTGGCTGAGTGTGGGCTGCTTACGATCCTTATTTGACAATATCAGGCTGTCTGCGGGCAATTGCCAGTCGATGCCAAGGGCGGGGTCGTCAAATGCAACGCCACGATCGTGATCGGGCGAGTAATAGTTATCCACCTTGTAGCTGAATATTGCACTCTCGCTGAGCACGACAAAGCCATGGCCAAAGCCACGCGGAATAAACAGTTGATGTTTGTTGTCGCCGCTGAGCTGAACGGCCAGGTGATGGCCGAAGGTGGGGCTGCCACGTCGCAGGTCAACGGCGACATCCAGCACCTCACCTTCAATAACCCGCACCAGTTTGCTTTGTGCAAAGGGCGGCAGCTGAAAGTGTATACCACGTAAGACACCACGAGATGAACGTGACTCATTGTCCTGAGTGAAGTTTACGTTGTGCCCCAGAGCACGTTCCAGAATGTCCTGACGGAACGTTTCAACGAAATAGCCACGTTGATCACCGTGTACTTCAGGCTTGATCAGATACAGGCCTGTAATATCCATGGGCTCAATAATCATTGTTTCGGTGCTCCTGCACGCTGAAGCAGATATTGGCCATACTGATTTTTGAGAAGTGGCCTGGCCAGGTCAAGCAGTTGCTCACGGCTGATGTAACCCATCTCGTATGCAATTTCTTCAAGACAGGCAATTTTCAGACCCTGGCGTTTTTCAATCGTTTCGATGAATGAAGATGCTTCAAGCAGACTTTCATGGGTGCCGGTATCGAGCCAGGCGAAGCCTCGGCCCATCAGCTCGACCTTCAGGCGCTGCTCTGCCAGGTACATCTGATTTACGCTGGTGATTTCCAGCTCACCGCGATTGGAGGGTTTGACATCGATCGCCTTTTGCACCACGTCATTCGGGTAAAAATAGAGCCCTGTAACGGCATAATTGGACTTGGGCTGTGTTGGTTTCTCTTCAAGGCTGATCACGTTGCCCGCTGCGTCGAATTCGGCTACACCGTAGCGTTCCGGGTCAGTGACATGGTAGCCGAATACGGTTGCCTTGCTTTCGTCACGTGCACTGTTTACAGCACGTTGCAGCATTTCAGTCAGTGAGTGTCCGTAGTAAATGTTATCACCCAGTACAAGGCACACATCATCACTACCAATGAAGTCTTTACCCAGTATAAAGGCTTGTGCAAGACCATCCGGTGACGGCTGTACAACATATTCAAAACGTATCCCCAGTTCGTTACCGTCGCCCAGCAGGCGTTGAAAGCTTGCCTGGTCCTCTGGGGTTGTAATGATCAGGATTTCGGTGATGCCCGCCATCATCAAGACCGAAATGGGGTAGTAGACCATGGGTTTGTCGTACAGGGGGACCAGTTGTTTTGATACCCCTTTGGTAATCGGGTAGAGGCGGGTGCCGCTGCCGCCGGCCAGTACTATGCCTTTCATACTGTTTCTCCAATGCGTTCCAGTTGGTAACGCCCGTCCAGGACTCTTTGCCACCAGTTGCGGTTGTTCAGATACCAGATAACGGTCTCGCGAAGGCCTTGCTCGAAGGTGTGCGCGGGTACCCAGCCAAGTTCGCGCTCAATTTTGCCGGCATCAATGGCATAGCGTACGTCATGGCCGGGGCGATCGGTTACGAAGGTAATCAGGTCGTGGTAACCCTGTTCGGACTGGGGCCTGGTCTCGGGTGCAAGTTCTTCCAGAAGTGTGCATATGGCACGTACCACTTCAATATTGGCCACTTCATTGTGGCCGCCTATGTTGTAGGTCGATCCGGGCTTGCCTTGCTCAAGGACCTGACACAGGCCGCGAGCATGATCTTCTACGTGTAACCAGTCTCTGATCTGTTTGCCATCGCCGTATACCGGCAGAGGCTTACCACTGATGGCGTTGAGGATCATGTGCGGAATAAGTTTTTCCGGAAACTGGCAGGGACCATAATTGTTGGAGCAGTTCGTGATCAGAATGGGCAAGCCATATGTACGCTGCCACGCCCGGACCAAGTGGTCGGAGCTTGCCTTGCTGGCCGAGTAGGGCGAGCTGGGATTGTATGGTGTTGTTTCTGTGAACAGGTCATCGGTTCCGTGCAGGTCACCGTATACTTCATCCGTGGATATATGGTGAAAGCGGAAAGCGTTTTTTCGGTTATCTTCAAGGCTCTGCCAATACTCACGGCAGACCTCCAATAGGGTGTAAGTCCCTACAATATTGGTTTCAATGAAAGCTGAGGGACCTGAAATGGAGCGGTCCACGTGACTTTCCGCTGCAAGGTGCATGATACAATCGGGTTGATGCTCCGCGAAGATTGCGTGCATGGCACCATGGTCGCATATATCCGCTTGCATGAATTCATATCGATCAGAACCGGATGCTTCGAGGAGAGACTCCAGATTTCCGGCATACGTTAGCTTGTCAACATTGATGACAGAGTGCTCGGTATTTGAAATCATGTGACGTATAACCGCCGAGCCGATAAAGCCGGCTCCACCAGTAATCAGAATTTTCATCTGCTCTCTCAGATATTGGCCTGAAGGGATCGTGCTCTTTGTGTCATTCGAGCTGGATCAAAGGCCTCAATTCTACACTTGCCGGGACCTTGGGACCAGCAGGCTGAAATCGGGAGCGGGTGTTGACTATTGAGACGGGGTTGATAACCATCGTCGTTTTTTTGAGGCAGAGGTTGGAAATGTTGCAAAAGGCAGTCAGGGTGCTCGCCATTTTGATGGTAGCGGTAATGTGGCACGTAGGTGCTCAGGCTGCTGGGTCGGACAACACCGTTAGAGTGGGGGCGCTCGAAGCCCGGGGCGATTTCGAGATTCGACGGGAGGCAGCTCCAGCTGAGTACACACGCAGCGGACGGCACAAAACGATTACACTTGACAAATTAGAGCGGTCTGGTGAGCTGAGGCAGCAGGCCTTGTCACGGCATGGGGTCATTTCGGGCGTGCCATTGTCAGCGGGCATTGGCAGGGCTGTTAATGCCACACGTAACCAGAAACTGTTCGGTCAACTCCTGGACTGGGAAACGATGCACGATGGCTCGTCACTGGCGGCCATCTCATTTGTTAGTCCTGCGGCCGTTGGTAACCGATTGATTTTACGAATTTTGAGTGTTGACCCTAAAGCCGTTTTTGTTTTCCGAGATGGGCATGACCAGATTATTCATCAGGTAACCGGTCTTGAAGTTCTGGATGCGGTGACGGCTGGAGGTAAACAGGATAGGCTTTTTGCCGGTCCATATATTGATGGTGAAACGTCTACCCTGGAAGTTCTGCTTCCGGCCGGAGTCGGTCCTGATACGGTGAGGTTGGCTGTTCCGGCACTGTCACATATCTTTATTTCACCCCATGACGAAGAGCTCAATTCAAAGGTTGGTGAAAGTTCCAGTTGTCAGATTGACGTTGCCTGTAAGCCTGAATGGAATGATGTTAGCCGTGGTATCGCCAAAATGCTGTACTCGGATACTCGTGATGGATATTCCTATATCTGTACGGGCAATTTGATGAACGATACGTTTAATTCGGCTACTCCTTACTTTTTAACAGCAAACCACTGCATATCAACCCAGGCCGATGCATCAACACTGCAAACCTTTTGGTTTTATAAAAGCACCAGTTGTAACTCGCAGGATGCTTCCTCTTCGCTAAAAGTTCGCTATGGTGGCGCTACGCTGCTTTATACTTCCAGAGATACAGATACCACTCTTCTGAAGCTGAATGATGCCCCGCCAGCAGGGGTTCAATACTTGGGGTGGTCGACGTCGCTGCCGGCGTATGGAACATCGGTTGGAAGTGTTCACCACCCTTCCGGTGACATGCAAAAAATTTCCACCGGGGGTATTTATGGGTTTAGTGACTGCCAAGTAGTCTCTGACGCGGGGGACTTTTATTGTTTTGATTCAAGTGCGATTTCATCAAACCACATGCAGGTTAAATGGAGTAGTGGCGTAACTGAAGCAGGCAGCAGTGGTGCGGGCTTGTTTCAATCCATTAACGGTAGCCAATATTTGGTTGGGCAATTGCATGGCGGGTTGTCATCCTGTGCAGCCCCCAGCCGAACCGATTACTACGGCAGCTTCGGGGTGGCCTTTGAAGATGGTATTTCCATGTGGCTTGACCCAGACCCTGCGGATGTTCCAAGAAACCCCGTATATCGTTTTTATAATGTTAACTCAAGCTCTCATTTTTTTACCTCTGATGCAGGTGAGAGGAACTTTGTTATTGCTAATTACCCTTCCTATGTGTATGAGGGTATTGCATTTTATGCGTACAAAAAAGCGTTGCCTGATCTTGATTCTGTATACAGATTTTATAATTTTAATACAGGTGCCCATTTTTATACGATCAACCAAGCTGAGCGTGACTATGTGATTGCAAGTTTTGACAGTTATGCTTATGAAGGTGATGCCTGGTATGCATCCAGTGGTGATACGGAGAACGCTACGCCTCTATACCGTTTTTACAATACCAGAACGGCTACTCATTTCTATACGGCTGATCCACGGGAGCGGGACTACGTAATTGCGACCTTCCCTTCATATGTGTATGAAGGTATAGGGTACTATGCGTGGTTGACGGAATAAAACAAAAAGCCCCTGCCAATTGACAGAGGCTTTTCAGAAAATGGTGGGCCTTCCGGGACTTGA
>NPIE01000999.1_pt1 | contig 32570 bp, 25 predicted proteins | sample 8637661 | NCBI WGS metagenome assembly NPIE01 (sample SAMN07420842, study PRJNA396082) | bioreactor metagenome | isolation source: sample BA12 brine-fed electro-methanogenic bioreactor BA | place: Japan: Kochi | collected 2016-12-09 | reverse complement strand
ACGTTAATCCGACAGACTGCTAGATCAATTGTTACATGCCAGTGAGAGGCGCAACCGAGCATTTGCCGTGCTGTTTGTCGATCTGGATCACTTTAAAGAGGTAAACGACAGCCTTGGGCACGCAGTAGGTGATGAGCTACTTCTCCACATAAAAGAAAAACTTACAAAAATACTCCGCGCTGAAGACACTCTGGCAAGGCTGGGCGGTGATGAATTTGTAGTGCTATTACCTGAAACTGAGCGTGAAGCGGCGCTCGCTGTAGCACAAAAGTTGGTAGAAGGGCTCCACAAACCGGTAGATTTGAGCGGCGCTGTGGGCTACATGCCCTCCCTTTCTGTAGGCGTCGCGCTCTTTCCTGACCATGGTGAAGACGCCAAAGCACTCTTAAAATTCGCAGACACGGCCATGTATCAGGCCAAAGCTGCAGGTCGAAATCGGTTTGCGCTTTATGGGCAGGCGATGAGCGCAAAAATTGATGCGCGCTTCAGGCTACGTACTGACCTGCCTGCTGCCATTAGAGGTGGCGAACTGCGCTTGTACCTTCAACCGCAGTTTGACCTGGCATCACGGCGCATCGTAGGGGCAGAAGCACTTGTTCGCTGGCAGCGCCCAGGCAGTGCCTCTCCGCTTGCACCCGGGCAGTTCCTGCCTGCAGTGGCAGGCACACCGGTCATGGAGCAACTTGACAGCTGGGTATTACAACAAAGCGTAAGTCTGTTAGCCGACTGGCAGGAAAGCAAGTGTTTACCTGTCGACTTCCATTTGGCGGTCAACCAAACAGCAAATGATATCAACACACCAACCTGGCTGGATCGTCTGCAGGGGCTCCTCGATCACTCCACCCTTTCACCCGGACGACTGGAGATCGAGCTTGTGGAGAGCGTACTGGCCAAAGATGATGCAAACATTCAAAAAAATCTGGAACGTCTCCGCCAGCTGGGTGTTTCACTTGCCATAGATGATTTCGGAACCGGATATTCCAATCTCGCCTATCTAACCCGAATGCCTTTTACGTTATTAAAAATTGATATGCGCTTTGTAAGACAAATGCACCAAAGTGTTAGTGATCTGGAGGTGGTCAAAACGATCATAACCCTGGCTAACGCATTGGAGGTGCTCACATTGGCCGAAGGTGTTGAGACGGAAGAACAGGCCCAGTTACTGCAGGAGCTGGGGTGTGACTGGGGGCAGGGTTATCTGGTATCAAAACCCATGCCAATAGATGAGTTTACACAGCAATTTTTGAATTGAATTGACTACTAAAATAACACAACTACGTGAAATATCTGCGCACAGGTAACCACAGATTTCAAGGTGCTGGCCCACTCGACAGGTATCTTCTCACCGGCCTAACAGGCATGTAGCGTGCCTGCTGCTGCCCTTTGTTGGCTAGGCCGTAAGAGGCAAACCCGCTCACATCTTTGCTAAACTGGTGACCAGCTTAAACGTGCAACTGCATTCAAATCATCGGGGCCAGCAAAGGCATCCGATCTCAGGGGGACAATGATGAAGCACGACGATACGCTGGTGCAGCAACTGAACAGGGTACTGACACTTGAGCTTACCTCCATCAACCAGTACTTCCTGCATGCTCGCATCTTCAGGAACTGGGGGCTGGAACGGCTGAACCACAAGGCCTACAAGAAATCGATTCTTGACATGAAGCAGGCCGATCGGCTGATCGAACGCATCCTGTTTCTGGAAGGGCTGCCCAACCTGCAGCACCTGGAGCGCCTGCGCATCGGCGAGGATACCGAAGAGATGCTGCAGGGGGACCTGAGCCTTGAAACTGACCAGATCGCGCTGTTGCGTGATGTAATCGCCCAGTGTGAAGCCGCTGCTGATTATGTCAGCCGCAAGCTGTTGGTCGAGATTCTGGCAGAGGAAGAGGAACATCTGGACTGGATTGAAACCCAGCAGCACCTGATCCGCGAAGTAGGTATTCAAAACTACCTGCAGTCGGCCATTGAGGAGGATTAATCATGCAAGGCAAACAAAACGTCATTGACGCACTGAACAAATTACTGGCCGGCGAACTGGCCGCCATGGATCAGTATTTTATTCATTCGGAAATGTATGCCGACTGGGGGTTCAACAAGCTCTATGAGCGTATCGCGCACGAGTTTGATGATGAAAAAGGTCACGCCAAGTTGATGATTGAGCGTATTTTGTTCCTTGGTGGCACACCGGATCTGGTAACACGCGAGCCCATTCATGTGGGCAAAACCGTCCCGGAAATGCTGCAGAATGACCTGAACACCGAGTATCAGGTCGTGCATAACCTTAAGCAGGTCATTGCGCTGTGTGAGCAGGAACAGGATTACCAGACCCGGGAAATGCTGCGTCAGCAACTGGCCGATACAGAGGAAGATCATGCCTACTGGCTTGAGAAACAGCTGGGGCTGATCAACCGTGTTGGCCTGCAAAACTACCTGCAGTCACAGATGTAATTTTGGGGACCGACCTCCAAGCGCGGTCGGTCATCCCCTCTGTTTTAACATCCGACCCACAGTGTGTGATCGAAGAGGGAGCTAGCATTATAAGTCTCGGTGAATCCACCGAGGCTCTTCAGAACCGTCCAACAGGCGCTGCCAATCAACAAGAGACCCTGTATTGATTCAACGATGCTGATCTGCTTGAGTTTAAACATGGGAAATGGCGGTCAGGGAGGGATTCGAACCCTCGATACGTTGCCGTATACACACTTTCCAGGCGTGCTCCTTCAGCCACTCGGACACCTGACCGCATTGCGCAATTGATGCTGTTTTTGGCTGTCATGGCGACCGCCTCATCAATTGAGGTGCGCATTCTAGCAGACTGATTTCAAAGCACAACATCTGGCCCTACTTTTTTTGTCGGAGCCAGTACCCAGACCAAGACGTGGGCCATTTGGCGGGGTATCATGCCGCTATTGCACAAACCGTTCGACTATTCAGGGAGTTCTGTTACAGATGTTAATGCCAATTTTGGCCGTGGTTGGAGGTCTGGCTCTACTGGTGTGGAGTGCTGACCGTTTTATTGACGGAGCGGCAGCAACCGCGCGTTTTGCCGGGATGCCACCTTTACTCATCGGCATGGTAATCATAGGTTTTGGTACCTCTGCCCCCGAAATGGTCGTTTCGGCTTTTGCTTCGGTCCAGGGCAACCCAAACCTGGCATTGGGGAACGGCTATGGCTCCAATATTGCCAATATCGCACTTATTCTGGGTCTGACCGCCCTGCTCAGCCCTATTGCGGTCCACTCCCAGATTTTGCGCAAAGAGCTGCCGCTGCTGACCGTGTTCACTTTTCTCGCGGGTTACCAGTTGCTCGATGGACAGATTACACGCGCTGAAGCAGTGGTACTACTGATTGTCTTCTTTGCCATGATGGGCTGGTCAGTCATGCAGGGCATACGCCAGCGAGGCGACACCCTAGGCAGCGATATGGAACATGAACTGGAAAGCGAGCCGGCCATGACACTGGGCAAGGCCATCTTCTGGCTGCTGCTGGGGCTGGTATTGCTGATCGTGAGTTCCAGAGTCCTGGTGTGGGGCGCTGTGGACATTGCCAGTGCGCTTGGCGTCAGTGATCTGATTATTGGTTTGACTGTAGTGGCAATCGGCACCTCCCTGCCGGAGTTGGCGTCCTCTATTATCGCTGTACGCAAAAACGAACATGACTTGGCTTTGGGCAATGTGATCGGCTCGAACATGTTCAACACCCTGGCGGTTGTCGGTATTGCCGGCGCCATTCACCCGATGTCATTCAGTCCTGAAGTCCTTACCCGAGACTGGGTCGTGATGGCCGGCCTGACACTGTCGTTGTTTATTCTGGGCTATGGTTTCAGAGGCAAGGGCCGAATCAATCGCATTGAAGGTGGCTTGCTGGTAGCGGTATTTGCTGGCTACACCACATGGCTGATCTACGGTGTAATCGCCACACAGGCCTGACAGGGAGACACGCATGATCCGCACATTCACGCTTGAACACGGCAAGCTGCGTGAGCAGGAACAGCTGGCCAGTGATGGATTGACCACTGCCAGCTGGATCGACCTGCAAGATGCGGATGAAGTCGAGCGCGCCAATGTGGAGCAATTGTTTCCGGAAAGTTTGCCGGATGCGGATGAGGTCGAAGAGATCGAGTCCAGCGCACGCTACTTTGTCGAAGGCAATGACCTGCATGTCCATTCCCTTTTTCTGTACCAGAGCGAGGGGCGCTTCAAAACGGCAACGGTTGCATTCACCCTGCAACCGGAGCGTTTGATCAGCACCCGTGACGTTGAGCTGCCTGACTTTCGTCTGACCCGCCTGCGAGCACGGCGCGGATGGGTTGAAGCCACGTCCCCATTGCAGATCCTGACCGCACTGTTTGAGCAGAAGGTGGACAACCTGGCTGACCAGCTTGAAGACCTGCATCGGGACCTGGAGCAGCTCAGCGTCGAAATACTGGAGAACCGAGAAGCGGAGCTTGGTGACCAATTGGATCGGCTGGCCAAGCTGGAGGACAGCAACGGCCAGATTCGTCTCTGTCTGATGGACACGCAACGCTCGACCTCGTTTCTGCTGCGACACATCCGCGACCAGAAACGTGAGGTCAAAACCTTCCGCGAGATTCTGCGAGACCTGGACACGCTAATGGCACATGCCACCTTCGTGTTCGAGAAAATCAACTTCCTGATGAATGCCGCCCAGGGTTTTATCAACATCCGCCAGAACCAGATCATCAAGATCTTTTCCATTGCGGCGGTGGTGTTCCTGCCCCCCACACTGGTAGGCACTGTTTACGGCATGAACTTTGAGATGATGCCAGAGCTGGAGTGGATTTTCGGCTATCCGATGGCGTTGGGGCTGATGATCATTTCAGCCATCTCTCCCTACCTGTTTTTCAAGCACAAGGGCTGGCTCTGAAGCCACCGCTTCAGCCCCCTCCCTTCATTTCAGCTTCAGCTCAAACTCACTGGCGGGCAACGGACGGGCGTAAAAGTAGCCTTGTGCAATATGGCAACCTGCTCGACGCAGGAACTCACAATGCGCTTCGGTTTCGACACCCTCCGCTATTGTTTTCAGCCGCAGATGGCGCGCAATGTCGATAATGGATGAGGTGATCGCCACATCATCTTCATCGTCCGGGATGCCCATAATGAAGGTTCGATCGATCTTGAGCTTGTCCAGTGCAAACCGTTTCAGGTAGGCCAGACTTGCGTAACCGGTACCAAAATCATCCAGCGCGATACGAACGCCCAGTTCACGCAGCTGATGCAGAAGACTGATTGAACCTTCAACATCACTCATCAGCACACTTTCGGTGACCTCAAGCACCAATTGATCGGCCGGGAAGCTGCTTTCTGACAACGCAGCCTTCACTTCATCAACCAGCTCAGGCCGGAACTGTACCGCTGACACATTTACCGCCATAGTCAGCGGCTTGCCATGGATACGATCCCATTCAACTGCCTGGTTACAGGCTTGCTGCAGTACCCAGGCACCAATTGGAATGATCAGGCCCGTTTCTTCCGCCAGTGGAATAAAACGATCCGGCATCACCAGACCCTGGCTACTGTTCCACCGCAGCAAGGCTTCACAGCCAGTGAGACGGTTGCTGGAAAAGTCATATTGCGGCTGATAGTAGAGTTCAAGCTCATCACGGCCCAGCGCATCTCGTAATTGCGTTTCCATCAACAGACGTTCGGAAACCTGCTGGTTCATCGCTTCAGTGAAGAACTGGAAGTTGTTACGCCCCTGTCCTTTGGCGTGATACAGCGCCGTATCAGCATTCTTGAGCAACGTATCAAAGTCTTCACCATCACCGGGATAAAGTGCCAAACCGATACTGGCTGTGGTGACCATCGTATGATCTTCAACCTGTAAAGGCTCCGCGATCAGCTGCAGGTAACGTGAAGCCAGGCCTGACAGGTCGGTATGCTCGTTCAGATCCGGCAACAGAATCACAAATTCGTCACCGCCCAAACGGCTGATGGTGTCGCTGTCACGCGCCTGCTCGGAAAGCCGAACTGCAATGATCTTCAAAACCGCGTCACCACTGGCGTGACCCAGCGAGTCGTTGATATTCTTGAACCGGTCCAGGTCGATAATCAGCAGTGCCACCTGCTCTCCACGGCGCCGGGCACGGGCGATCGCCTGAATGGTGCGATCACGCAAAAGGCGACGGTTCGGCAGATCCGTGAGCGGGTCGAAGTCAGAGAGGTAACGTAACTGGTCTTCGGCTTCCTTGCGTTCGGTCATGTCGGTCAGCATGGCAATATGATTACGCACCGTGCCTGCCTCGTCTCGTACCAGACTGATCGATAGCCACTGTGGGTATATCTCGCCACTGCGCCGCCGATTCCATACCTCACCCTGCCAGCTGCTCTGCTCCTGCAGAGTCTGCCACATTCGCTCGAAGAAAGACGGACTGTGACGCCCCGAAGCCAGCAACGCAGGGGTTTTACCCAGCACTTCGGCTTCCGGAAAGCCCGTGATACGCGTGAATGCAGGGTTAACTGCCATGATGCGGTTGTCGGCATCACTGATCATGGCCCCCTCACTGGCCGACTCGAATACCTGCGCCGACAGTTTCAACTCATCCGCCGTACGCTCAAGCTCAACCTGACGCTGGTCGATCTCCTGCTGGTAACGGCGCATCAATGTGCGCAGCCAGCGTGAAATAATCCACGCCACCAGGATGGCGGCCGCCATGGCAAACAACAGGACCAGAATCAGCCACTGCAGGTCCTTTCGCAGCTCCTGTTCCAGCTTGTTTTTTTGCATTGCCAGAGCACTGTCCATGCTTTCCTGATAAATGCCCGCAATCAGCACCCAGTCCCATTCGGGGACTTCCTGCACCAGCGAGAGTTTATGGTGAATCCCTTCAGTACCCGGTTTGTACCAGTCATATTCAACAAAGCGCCCCTCGGGCGTTGCTTGCTCCAGCAGCCAGTTGACCATTTTGCGGTGTTCTGGGTCGAGTTGACTTACCAGCTTTCCGGATGAGCCTGGGCGCGTTGGCGACAACAGCACCTGTCCACTTTTATGCAATACCGCAATGTAACCCTCATCTCCAAACGTCAGCGCTTCCAGTCGGTTCAATGCCTGCTGTTTGAGATCGTTCTCGACCTGGTAAAGGTAATCGCCGGTACCGATGATCCAATTGAGTGGCTCAAACAGCTCCACGTAGGCGATTTTTTCCCGCATTTCATCCGGGTAATCCGGTGCATACCAGCGATAACGCGAAAAACCGGCCTGATCCGGGTTTTGCACTGCATCAATCAGCCCACGCATGATGTAGTGCCCCGTATCATCCTGGTTATCGAGCAGGGATTTGCCTTCAATGCCAGGACTGATCGGCAGCAGTATGCACTCCCCTTCAAGCGTGTCGATGAAAATATAGCCACGCCCATCGAAGAAACGCAGGTCACGCAGGGCTTCCCGAATCAGTTGACCGACCTGCGCCTTGGCACCATCGCCATGCAGTAGAATTTCCATGTCATAGATCGACTGGGCCAGCTGCATCGCCTGACGCACCTGAGCCTGGATATTGTCACGCAGAACAGCTTCGGTTTGCTGGCGAGTAAAATTGATGTAATCGAGAGTGGCATCAACTTCCTGGCGCAGCTTTTCCTGACTGCTTTGCTGCAGCGAAAGGCGTTGCTGACGCAGCCGTTCATGGCCATTTTGCCAAGCCGTCATCACGAAGAAGGCTGACAGCAGCAGCATAAGTACCAGCACGGTACCGATGAAGGCGCGGGTCTGGTAGCGCGGAAGCGTTTTTGAATCAATTGTCAGGGGCATGGTTTCATCTGGCCCATCTACATCTGGGCAAACTCAGTACAGATTCAGCTCCCTGCCGCCTGCTGAGAAGTTATTGAAATTTCATGTTTTATAACATTGAGTCCGCACAGTAGCAAACCCGCAATATTATTGCAGTGGAAGATTCTGGGTATTTTTGATCTCACGCAACGCAAAATTGGAGTGCACCTGGGCAATGCCTTGAAGTGTAAAGATCTTTTCGTTCAAAAAGCGGTCGTAGGACGGCATATCCGGCACTACGACTCGCAGCACAAAATCGGCATTACCGGTCACGGCAAAGCATTGCAGCACCTCGGGATAGGTCATCACCTGTTGCTCAAATTCGGCCGTACTGTCGATGTTGTGTCGCTGCAGCGAAACCAGTGCAAACACACTCAGCGCCTGCCCCAATACCTGCGGATTAAGTCTCGCCGCATAGCCCTCAATGGCGCCCTTCTCTTCCAGAGCCCTCACCCGACGCCAGCAGGCAGCCGCTGACAGCCCTACCTGTTCGGCCAGTTGCTGGTTGCTGATACGCCCATCCTGTTGCAGATGATCAAGTATCCGGCGGTCAAAACTGTCCAATTCAACCTGTTTCATTTGGTAACACTCTATTTTTTTCAAAGATTATTTCCTATATAGCCCAATAAAGAAATAATTTTGCAAAATTCAGTGAAACCGTTGTTCAAATAGCAAGCACCTTTACCCGCCTTATCCCTACAATTTACAGCCATGAATACGGGCTCGTCCGCTCTGCCATCCGGCGGCGTCCCCGGATAACAACAAGATCCAACACAGAGAGGTACCGGGTATGTCTGTCAATGATGCCCCCACGCTCGACGACTATCGTCTCGAGGATCGCTATCTGCGCGACACCGGTCGCGTGTTTCTCACCGGCACTCAGGCGCTGGTTCGCATTCCATTGATGCAGGCACGCCTCGACAGGCAGAACGGCCTCAATACCGCTGGCCTGATCAGCGGCTATCGTGGCTCACCGCTGGGCGCCTACGATCAGGCACTCTGGCAGACCAAAAAGCTGTTGGATGAACACCGCATCGATTTCGTACCCGCGATCAACGAAGATCTGGCAGCCACCATCATTCTCGGCAGCCAGCAGGTCGAGACCGATGCCGACAAGCAGGTCGAAGGTGTCTTCGGCCTTTGGTACGGCAAGGGTCCGGGCGTCGATCGCGCCGGTGATGCGCTCAAGCACGGTACCACCTACGGCAGCTCACCCCATGGTGGCGTACTGGTCGTCGCCGGTGACGATCACGGCTGCGTGTCTTCCTCCATGCCGCACCAGTCCGATGTAGCGTTCATGGCCTGGTTCATGCCGACCATCAATCCAGCCAACCTTTCCGAATATATGGAGTTTGGTCTCTGGGGCTACGCCCTGTCACGCTTCAGCGGCTGCTGGGTCGGCTTCAAGGCGATTTCCGAAACCGTGGAAAGCGCGGCCTCTGTCGAACTCAAGCCGCTGCCAAACTTTGTGACCCCGACCGATTTCACCCCACCGGCGGATGGTCTGCACTACCGTTGGCCGGACCTGCCCGGGCCTCAGCTGGAAACCCGCATCGAGCACAAGATGGCGGCGGTTCAGGCCTTTGCCCGCGCCAACCCCATTGATCGCCGTATCTTCAATACCGAACAGGCTCGCTTTGGGATCGTGACCACCGGCAAAGCCTATCTGGACCTGATGGAAGCGCTGCAGCTGCTGGGTATCGATGAAGCGCGCGCCAAATCCCTTGGTCTCGACATTTACAAGGTCGGTATGGTCTGGCCGCTGGAGCGCAAGGGCATTCTCGATTTCGTTCACGGCAAGGAAGAGGTGCTGGTGATCGAAGAGAAGCGCGGCATCATCGAAAGCCAGATCAAGGAGTACATGTCCGAGCCTGACCGCCCGGGTGAAGTGCTGATTACCGGCAAGCAGGACCAGAACGGCGAGCCGCTGATCCCCTACGTGGGCGAGCTGAGCCCGAAATTGCTGGCCGGTTATCTGGCAGCCCGTCTGGATCGCTTCTTCGGGGCCACATTCAGCAACGGACTGGAGCAGATCAACTGCTCACTGGGGATTACCGACCCGGGTGGCGTGCGTCGCATGCCCTATTTCTGCTCCGGCTGCCCGCACAACTCCTCTACCAAGGTACCCGAAGGCAGCAAGGCGCTGGCCGGTATCGGCTGTCACTTCATGGCCTCCTGGATGGGACGCGACACCGAATCCCTGATTCAGATGGGCGGCGAAGGGGTCAACTGGATCGGCAAGAGCCGTTACACCGGCAACCCACACGTGTTCCAGAATCTGGGTGAAGGCACCTACTTCCACTCCGGCTCCATGGCGATCCGTCAGGCGATCGCGGCCGGGATCAACATCACCTACAAGATCCTGTTCAACGATGCCGTAGCCATGACCGGTGGCCAGCCGGTGGACGGCCAGATCACCGTTGACGCCATCGCCAAGCAGGTCTCGGCCGAAGGTGCCAAGCGCGTCGTGGTACTGAGCGACGAGCCGGAAAAGTACAAGGGCCATGAGTCCCTGTTCCCGCAGGGCGTGACCTTCCACGACCGTTCCGAGCTGGATGCCGTGCAGCGCGAGTTGCGCGAGATTCCGGGCTGTAGCGTACTGATCTATGATCAGACCTGTGCCGCCGAAAAGCGCCGTCGCCGCAAGCGTGGCCAGTTCCCGGACCCGGCCAAACGTGCCGTCATCAATCATCACGTCTGTGAAGGCTGTGGCGACTGCTCCACTCAGTCCAACTGTCTTTCCGTGATTCCGCGCGAGACCGAACTGGGCCGCAAGCGCAAGATCGACCAGTCATCCTGCAACAAGGACTTCTCCTGCGTCACCGGCTTCTGCCCCAGCTTCGTCACCATCGAAGGTGGCCAGCTGCGCAAGTCGAAGGGGCTGGATCTGGGCGCCGAGCTGGAGCAGCGCTTGCAAAGCATCTCCAAACCCTCCGTGCCTAAGCTGCAGGGCAGTTATGACCTACTGGTGGGCGGTGTTGGCGGCACCGGTGTCGTAACCGTTGGCCAGCTGATCACCATGGCGGCACACCTGGAGTCCAAGGGTGCATCCGTACTCGACTTCATGGGCTTTGCCCAGAAAGGCGGCACCGTGCTGAGTTATGTGCGTCTGGCGCCCTCACCGGACAGTCTGCACCAGGTGCGGATCGAGAACGGTCAGGCCGATGCCCTGGTCGCCTGCGATATGGTGGTGGCCACTTCGCAGAAAGCACTGAACGTACTGCGCCCGAACCACACCCGCATTGTCGCCAACGAAGCCGAGCTGGCCACGGCCGATTACGTGCTCTACCGCGATGCCGATATGCAGGCTGACAAGCGACTCAAGCTGCTACAGGATGCCGTTGGCCAGGACGCCTTTGATCAGCTGAACGCGAACCTGATCGCTGAAAAACTGCTGGGCGATACCGTGTTCTCTAACGTGATGATGCTTGGCTTCGCCTGGCAGAAAGGCTTGGTACCGGTATCACTGGACGCCCTGATGCGTGCCATCGAACTCAATGGCGTGGCGATCGAGCGCAACAAACAGGCATTTGGCTGGGGTCGTCTGGCGGTGACTGATCGTGATTTCGTGCTGTCGCAACTCAGTGATGAGGCTCGTGAAAAAACGATCACGCCCGACACGGAGACGCTGGAGCAGTTGATCGAGCGTCGCATGAAACACCTGACGGCGTACCAGAACGCCGACTGGGCCGAGCAGTACCGCGCACAGGTTGAGCAGATCCGCCTGGCCGAGACCGCACTGGGACAGACAGACCTGCCACTGACCCGCAGCGTGGCACAGCAGCTGTTCCGTCTGATGTCCTACAAGGACGAGTATGAAGTTGCACGACTGTTCACCCAAACCGATTTCCTGCGAGAGATCGAGCAGACCTTTGACGGCGACTACCGTATCCACTTCCACCTGGCACCCCCACTGCTGAGCCGGAAGAAGGATGCCCGTGGTCGTCCGGCAAAACGTCAGTTCGGTCCGTGGATGCTGAGAGCCATGAACGTTCTCGCACCTTTGAAGGGGCTTCGTAACACAGCGTTCGACCCCTTCCGTTTTTCCGCCGATCGCAAGCTGGATCGTACCCTGCTGGCGGAATACAGAGATCTGCTGGACCGTTTTGCCAAGAAGCTGAACGCATCCAACTACAGTTTTGCCCTGGAACTGGCAGAACTGCCGTCCGAAATTCGAGGCTACGGCCCTGTGCGAGAGCAGGCAGCCGAGGGCGTCGCCCAGAAGCGCACACTGCTGATGAAAGCATTCGAGACCGGACAGGCTACGCTGATCAAGCTGGCCAAAACCGAGGAGGAAGCACATGTTTGAACAGCTGAAAACCCTGCCACAGGACCCGATTCTGGGGCTGATGAAGGCCTTTCGTGAAGACCCACGCACCGACAAGGTAGACCTTGGGGTAGGCGTGTACCGGGACGAGGCCGGTACAACCCCGATCATGGCGGCGGTTCAGAACGCCCAGCAGCGGCTGCTGGAAACGGAAACTACCAAGGCCTATATCGGCCCGGCCGGTGCCGAGGGTTTCAATCAGCTGATCGGCCAATTGATGCTGGAGGGCGACCACAACGCCCTGCGTGATGGCCGCGCCACCGTGGTACAGACACCCGGTGGCTGTGGCGCCCTGCGGATGGCGGCCGAGTTTCTCAAATTGTGCCGACCGGACACCACTGTCTGGGTCAGCACCCCAACCTGGGCCAACCATATACCGCTGCTGGGCGGCGCGGGCCTTGCCATTCGCGAATATCCCTATCTGGATCGCACCACCTTAAGTGTCGATTTCGATGCCATGGTCTCTTGCCTGGAGCAGGCTGCCAGCGGTGATGTGGTGCTCCTGCACGGCTGCTGTCATAATCCGTCCGGCGCAGATCTGGACGCCGATCAATGGGCCGCTATCACGGACCTGATCGAGCGCAAGGGACTGCTGCCGTTTATCGATATGGCCTATCAGGGCCTGGGGGAAGGACTGGAACAGGACGCACAGGGCGTTCGCCTGATGGCAGAGCGACTGCCGGAGGTGATCGTTGCCTCATCCTGCTCCAAGAACTTTGGCCTGTACCGGGAACGTACCGGTGCCCTGATGCTGATTGCCGCCACGCCCGCACAGGGCATGGCGGCGGCCAGTCAGCTGCTGAGTGCGATCCGGTCGCACTACTCCATGCCGCCTTCGCATGGCGCAGCGGTGGTCGAGCTGATCCTCGACTCACCCGAGCTGGCACACCAGTGGCAAACGGAACTGGGCGCGATGTGTGATCGCATCCTGGATCTGCGCGCCGCCTTCAGCAAGGCACTGGCCCCGGCCGGTGACTTCAGCTTTATCGAACGGCAGCGCGGCATGTTCTCCTTCCTGGGGATTACGCCGCAACAGGTTCAGATTCTGCGCGAGGAGTTTGGCATTTACATGCTGGATTCCAGTCGGATCAATATCGCCGGTCTGTCCGCCACCACCCTGCCCCGCACCAGCGAGGCAATTCGAGAGGTACTGTCTCGGGAGGCTGGTGGACGCAAAGCCTAATGTTTCAACCGGGCCTCCGCTGCAATGACAGCGGGGGCCTTTCAGTCAGCACCGGCCTCTGACCGATAACAATAACGAAACCGGAGAACTCACACCATGAGTCAAGCAACATCCAAAGCACACCAGCAGGCGGGCAGCCTCTGGTCGTCCCGCATGGCCTTTATTCTGGCCGCCGTCGGCTCGGCCGTCGGCCTTGGCAACATCTGGAAATTTCCCTACATCACCGGCGAAAACGGCGGCGGCGCCTTCGTTCTGGTGTATCTTGCCTGTATCGCCATCGTTGGTGTTCCCGTACTGATCGCGGAAGTGATGATCGGTCGTCGCGGAGGCCAGAGTCCGGTGGCGAGCATGCGTGAGCTGACCACCACCGAGGGCACTCGGAAAGGCTGGCGGTTGATCGGTTGGAACGGCATTGTTGCCTCCTTTCTTGTACTGTCCTTCTATTCTGTCATCGGCGGTTGGGCGCTGGTCTATGTATTCAAGGCCGCATCCGGCATGTTTACCGGGGCCGACGCCGATGCTATCGGCGGCACATTTGGCGGCATGCTCGCCAGCGCAACAGACCTGTTGCTTTGGCACAGCGTATTCATGGCGACCGTGATCTTCATTGTGGGTCGCGGCATTCGCTCCGGCATGGAAAAAGCGATCAACACCCTGATGCCACTGCTGTTTGTACTGCTGTTCATCATGGTGGGCTACGCCATGACCACCGGCAAATTCGGCGAAGCGGTCAGCTTCATGTTCTCGCCCGACTTCAGCAAGCTCACCACCGAAGGGGTGCTCACCGCACTGGGCCACGCGGCCTTTACCCTGAGTATCGGTATTGGCGTCATGATGGCCTATGGTTCGTACCTGCCACAGAAGGTCAATATTGCGCGTACCGCCATGACCATTGCGGTACTGGATACAGGCGTTGCCCTGATGGCCGGCCTGGCCATCTTCCCGCTGGTGTTTGCCAACGGTCTGGAACCCGGCGCAGGCCCCGGTCTGATCTTTGTTACCCTGCCGCTGGCATTTGGCCAGATGAGCGGCGGTGTAACCTTCGGCACCTTGTTCTTCGCCCTGTTGCTGGTGGCCGCACTGACATCCGCCATCTCCATGCTGGAGCCCGTGGTTGAATGGCTGGAAGAGCACAAGGGGATCAGCCGTGCCAAGAGTGCCCTGGGCGGTGGTCTGGCAATTTGGCTGGTCGGTATCGGTACCGTACTGTCATTCAACAACTGGGCTGATTTCCATCCACTGGCCTTCATCCCATTCTTTGAAGGCAAAACCATTTTTGACCTGCTCGACTTCCTGGTCTCCAACCTGATGATGCCACTGGGCGGTCTCGCCATCGCGCTGTTTGCCGGTTGGGCCATGAAGCGCCAGGGACTGGATCAGGAGATCGGTTTGAAAGGCGGCGTTTACAGTGCGTTCATGTTCGTACTGCGTTTCCTGACACCGGCAGGGATTGCGGTGGTATTCCTCTACAACCTGATCTAACAGGGTACTTTGCAGTGCAAAAGCCGGCCGGTCGCTGATCCGCCGGCTTTTTCTTTGTGCAAATATGTAACACCCGTTACAGCCTTCTCATTGGCGCATTAGAATAAGAGGTGTCGCTCACAGGAACAGGAATTCTCAAATGACCGCCGCTCAGGAATCACCTTACGAGTCAGCCTCAGTGCGCTGGCTCACGCTGATCAGCATCTGTGTCGCAACGTTTCTGATGCCGTTGAACATGTCCTCCGTCAACGTCGCTCTTCCGGCCATTGCCGAGGACCTAAATGCTGATGCGGTACTGGTCAGCTGGATCCCGACCATGAATCTGCTCGGTGCCATCGCCCTGCAGCTCCCGGCGGGTCGTATCGCTGACATGATCGGACGCAAGCGGGTATTCCTGAGCGGACTGCTGCTGTTTACTCTCAGCTCACTGGCGGTAATCATCATCGACAGTATCGGCTGGCTGCTGTTGGTGCGCCTGCTGCAGGGGATCTCTGGTGCCATGATTTTCGGTACCGGTATGGCTATTGTGTCTCAGGTGTTTGCCAACCACGGCCGTGGCATGGCGCTGGGGCTGACGTCCACCTCTGTCTATCTGGGACTGACCTGCGGTCCACCCATCGGCGGCTGGCTGACCGAATGGTGGGACTGGCATGCCGTGTTTCTGGCACCGTTGCCATTAGCGATCATCTGTGCGCTTCTGGTCTGGCGTCATGTGAGTGAAACCGAGCGGCAGGTGGATGAGCGGCTGGACTGGATCGGCAGCCTGCTGTTTATCGCGGCCTCAAGCCTGTTTTTTGTCGGCCTGGCAGAGCTGCCCACCATCAACGGCGGCCTGCTGGCACTGTGTGGTCTGCTATTGCTGGCCGGGTTTGTGTATCAGCAGGAACACTCATCTCACCCGCTGATTCGTCTGCGGCGCATGGTGCAGAACAAGATCTTTTTCCGCTCCATTCAGGCCTGCTTCTTCATGTATGCCGCCAACTACCCGCTGCAGTTCCTGCTCAGTCTCTATCTGCAGTATATCCGCGGCCTGTCACCGGCTGAGGCCGGTCAGCTGATGCTGCTGCAGGCGATGATGATGGCACTACTGGCACCATTTGCAGGTCGCCTTTCGGACCATTTTGAACCTCGCATACCCGCAACGCTGGGCTGTCTGATGTTTGCAGCAGGCTTTCTTATACTGGCCATGCTGGATCAGGACAGTGGCAATATGCACGTCATCATTGCACTGCTGGTCATGGGTACCGGCTTTGGTCTGTTCTCGTCACCCAATAACAACGGCGCCCTCAGTGCGGTGCCCACTGAAAAGCTCAGCATCGGCTCCTCACTGCTGAATATCTCCCGCACGCTGGGCAACATGTTGGGGATGGCCGTCGTGGTATTCCTGTTCAACATTATGCTTGGCAATGAAAGGATTACACCGGAGCAGTATCCGGCCTTGATGAATCTGCTGAAGCTGGCGTTTGTATTGTGCTGTGGCTATGCGCTGATGGCCGGATGGCGGTCCTGGTCACGCGGCAAGGTCAGGTAGAAGCAGGTTGAAGCGGGGGCAATGAAGGAAAAAAGCCGGGGGCCGAGGCCCCCGGAAGCACTTCCGTAGCGTTGAACTCTGAAGTGAGATGATGAAAAAATCAGCCGCGGCTGATGTTGAGCAGTTGCGGAGCCGTGTATTCCAAAAGTCCTTCTTCGCCAAACTCCAGACCAAAACCGGACATCTTGCAGCCACCGAAGGGGCAGTGGGGCAAGACTTCAGCATGGTTGTTGATCCAGGCGGTACCACATTCAAGCCGTGATGCCACCTTGCGTGCCGCCTCGATATCGGTGCCCCAAACAGAGCCACCCAGACCGTTGACGTTATTGTTGGCACGGGCCACTGCATCGTCGATATCGCTGTAGCGAACCACCGGCAGTACCGGGCCAAACTGTTCTTCATCCACCAGACGCACGCCATCACTCAGGCCTGCAACGATGGTTGGCGGGTAGAAGTAACCGGCACCGGCCAGCGGAGCACCGCCAGACAGAATCTGTCCACCCTGCGCCTTGGCATCTTCAACCAGCTCAGACACCAGGTCAAACTGTGCCTTGTTCTGTACCGGACCAAAGGTCACACCCTCGTCCAGCCCCGGGCCCACCTTCTGCTCGGATGCAATTTTGGCCAGACGCTGACACAGGTCGTCATACTGAGATTCATGCACATACAGACGCTTGAGCGCGGCGCAGGTCTGTCCCATGTTGAGGAATGCGGTCTGGAAGATGGCAGGCGCCACCTTGTCCAGGTCAGCATCCGGCAACACGATACCGGCATCGTTGCCACCCAGCTCAAGCGTCAGGCGCTTCAGGTTATCGGCCGCCTTGCGCATGATGTCCTGACCGGTCGGGGTGGAGCCGGTAAAGACGATCTTCTGAATGTTCGGGTGCGAGGTCATGGCACGGCCAATACCACCTTCGCCAGTAACAATATTGGCCACGCCCGCGGGCACCACCTGATTGATCAGCTCAACCAATTTCAGCGTGCTGAACGGCGTAAATGAGGACGGCTTGGACACAAAGGTGTTACCGGTGCGAATCGCCGGCATCAGGTGCCAAACCGCAATCATCAGCGGCCAGTTCCAGGGGGTGATCGATCCCACCACGCCCAGTGGCTTGCGGTGTAATTCAACCAGACGCTCAGGGCTGTCTTCGATCAGTTTGACCGGAATATCCAGATCTGCGGTATAGCGGGTCCAGCCGATGGCGCCGCCGACTTCCATCTGCGCCAGTGACAGTGGCTTGCCCTGCTCCAGCGTCACCAGTCGAGCCAGCTCTTCTGCATGAGCTTCGATTAGATCAGCGATTTTGTGCAACATCGCCTTACGCTCTGCATCCGGCGTATGCTGAAAGGTCTTGAATGCTTCTGCAGCGGCGGCCACCGCCTGGTCCACCTGTTCCGGTGAAGCGGCCGGGCAATGTGCGAAAGCCTCTTCGGTCGCCGGGTTGATCACCGGAAAGACATCGCGCTCGCCGTCAACCGCCTGACCGTTGATGAAGAGTGAAAATGTAGTCTGCATATAAAATCCTTTGTCTACAGATGACACAGCCGATGCAGGCACCGGCTGTGTGTTGTTCAAATGCCCGGCATGGATCAGAACGGTACGATCGCAATCACCTGACCGTAGACGTTGGTGTCGTTACCACCCAACTGTGACCCGGCACTGCTGTCAGGCTTATAGAAACCGATCAGCGGGCTCACGATCAGGTTAGGTGTCACTACCCATTCGGCATAGAGATCCAGTTCCTGACCATCCATGAAACCTGCATCAGTATCACTGAAGTTGAAGTACAGGGCACCGACACTCAGCATCTCTGTGGGGTTGGCTTTCACACCCACATGATGAACATCAGTTCCTGAGTTGAACGGACCGGCATAGTTGGCCGCCACTTCACCTTGGAACCAGGTGCCGTAACCACGGTTGAAGCCGAAGAACAACGGATCAAAGCCTTCGTCGAAGCTGGAATAGCGGTAGTTTACGCTCGGCGACCAAGGCATGTCGGCAAAGGTCCAGCCTGCTTCTACATACCAGGCATCACCATCTGCCTGAGAATTGTCGCCCTGATCCTGGGTGACGATTTCACCGGAAAGGAACAGGTTTTCAACACCGGCGTTGCCCTGATAGCGCAAGCTCAATGTCTGCTGTCCGTCACGATGTGTCGCTCCACCATTCATGACGTCCAGGCCCTCAATGTAGGCCACACCAAAGGTGCCTTCCGGCATCACGTACTCGGCATTAATACCCGCGAGTTCCATTTTGGACTGGGCTACGTTGTCAGATTCCAGCCAGAACAGGTCGGCACGCATTCCTTCGGCACCACCGACACGCACGATGGCAGTACGGTCAAACGCCTTGCGTGCGGCCAGCCAGTAAGCACCGCCACGATCCAGCTCTGGTCCAAGCGCATCACCGAAGTTCAGCGCATCGCCATTGATCAGGAAGCCGTCACCAATGGAGAAATTCTGACGACCGAAAGAAAACTCCAGACCATCTTCACCCAATGCCGGGATCAGGCTGCCTGAGCGCCAGCCCACGTATGCATCTTCAAGATCCGTTTCACTTTCATCGCCCGAGGTGAAACCGCCGGCATCGCCATCACCCCAGGTTGCAGAGCTGACCAGGTTCAAACCACCAAACACACTGGCACCGGAGCTGTAGGCATGGCTGCCGGAGAGGCCATACTTGATATAGCCTTCCTGCCAGCTGGAACGGCCCGGATCGCTTTTAGCGCCCAAACCATAAGTTTCTTTGCTGGTAAACACCCCGAACACCGCCTCGATATCGAGGTTCAGTTCGGTACCGTTGTCACTGTGAAGGGTATAGGCAGAAGCAGAAGCTGACAGTCCTGCCGCAACGGCAGCCGTCAAAAGGTATCCGGAAGTGCGACGGAAGATCTGATTTTTCATGGGCGTGATTCCTCAGGAACATGTCCGGTAGCCGGACGTCCGGCTACCTAGTCTACGCTGTGCATTATTGTTAACGACACTAAGCGTAGAACGCCGCTGTAAACCAGTTTCGTGTTTATTGTGTGAACTTGTACCCTTTTGTAACAAGTTGTAAATGTCAGGCCAGACCCAGTGATTTCATGCGTCGATACAGCGTGGCGCGGCTGATCCCCAACTCGGTAGCGGCCGCCGTGACGTTGCCCTGCTGCTTCTCCAGTGCCTGACGAATCAGCGCCTCCTGCGTTTCCTGCAATGTGCCACAAGGAGCGGGGGCTTCCACCAATTCATCCAGGAATTCATCACTCAAGTGATCTTCACTCAGGCGGGTTTCTTCAGGTTCCATAAAGGCCAGCGCCACCTTCAGTACCATTTCCAGTTGACGCACGTTACCCGGCCAATGATATTCGGACAATTGCTGCAGCAACTGCGGTTCAATGCCAACTTCGGATCGGCCCAACTGACTCAACAAACGTTCACACAGACCTTTAAAATCGTTACGCTCACGCAGTGCCGGCAGCCGAACACAGACACCGTTCAAGCGGTAGTACAGATCTTCACGGAAACTGCCTTCTGCCACCATCTGTTTCAAATTGCGGTGCGTCGCGCCGATCAGCGCAATATCCAGTACTACTTCCTCGGCGCCACCCAGTGGAGCCACCTTGCGCTCCTGCAGCACTCTCAACAGGCGAGCCTGCAGTGACAGCGGCATATCCCCGATCTCATCCAGAAACAGAGTTCCGCCATTCGCCTGCTGGAAGCGCCCAACCATGCCACCCTTGCGAGAGCCCGTAAACGCCCCTTCCCGATAGCCGAACAGCTCGGACTCAATCAGCCCTTCAGGAATAGCGGCACAATTGACCGCTACAAAGGGCTCTGCTGCGCGGGCACTGCTACGGTGCAAAGCCTGTGCTGCCACCTCCTTGCCACTGCCGGTCTCGCCACTGAGAAGCACCGGGATATCCTGATCCAGCGCCTTTACAGCCATGGTCATGGAGCGCTGCAGTCTGGGCTCACCGGCCGCAAAACACTCCAGCGGACGGGGCTGTCTATCTGCTGCAGGAGCAGGACCGGCAGGTTTGAGGTTGGGGGCCAACCCGGTCAGACGCTTGGGAAACTGCAGCAGTTCACAGAACAGTTCACCCGCCCGGGTTTGCAAAGAGGCGATACGCTGGCGCATACAGGTGTTAAGCAGAACACCGATCTTTTCCCCCACCAGTTCATCCAGCGTCCGATTGACGATCTGCTCACGGCTGCGGCCCAACAATTGACAGCCCTGCTCGTTGATGGCCAGCAAGCGACCTTCCTCATCCAGTGCCACCAACCCCTGCCATGCCGAGCGCAAATACTGCTGGCGGGTATGAAAAGCCAGTACGATCTGATTCTGGTACTGACCCGCAAACAAACGCCCCTCGATGCTGCGGGCAGCCAGCTGTACGACTCCCAGTGTATCCTGAGGCTGACTGTTGCGACCGATGCGTGTCAGATCCAATACACCAATCAGTTGACCGCTCGCATCTATGAGAGGGGAAGAGGTACAGGAAAAGTGGGATACCGTATCGAGAAAGTGTTCTTCCTCGTTGATCAGAATGGGACGACGTTCTATGACGGCGGTACCGATGGCGTTGGTTCCTCGGTGTGTTTCACTCCAGGAAACGCCCTGACGCAACGCCAGCTGCCTTGAGGGTGTGATGATGTCATCACTGCCTTCAAGCGCCAGAATGCGAGCATCCGAATTGGCCAGCATAATCAGTCCCTGATCACCAAACTGGTGCGCCAGCTGCTCTATTTCGGGCATGGCCGCATGAATAAGCAGCTCGTGTTGCTGACGAAAACCCTTCAGGTCGTTGACCTCATCGATCAACTGCTGCGACTGACTGGAGTTGGTCAGCCCTGCATCAAGGCTGCGCCGCCAAGAAGCTTCAATTTCATCACGCAGATAACCACAAGGGAGTTCTCCCTCCTGCTGCAGCCGCTCACGGGCAACGCGGGCGGCATGAACGGGATCACTGATCAGATCCTGACGTAAACGGGGTGCCATGTTTCCGGCCTCTTTATTGTTATTTTCCGGATATACTATCGACATAAATTGTCACTCCTGTATACGCCAAAGACAGTCGAGGCGCAAACCTCTCGCCGCTCTCTTACTGTCATAAAGCAATATACAGGCCAGTGTTCACAGGAGCCCCCATGAACCGTTTAATGCTTGTCTTTATCGTCCTTTTCATCAACGGCTGCGCGACGGTCCCTTCCGATTTGCGCTCAGGGCCTGATGAGGCTCTATTGTCGTTTTCTGAGGCCTCTACCGTAATAACCCATGGCCAAGCCGCCCGCTGGGGTGGCGAGATTGCCCATGTCAGCAACCTGCAGCAAGGTAGCCAGCTGGAGGTAGTTCAGTTTTCACTCAACGCCAGCGGTCGTCCGCTGAAAACGGATAAAAGCGGTGGTCGTTTCAGAATTCTGGTACCTGGCTTTATCGACCCGGCCATTTATGCGCCCGGCAGATTGATAACCGCGCTGGGCACCTTTACCGGCATCAAGCAGGGCAAAGTCGGCGAGCAGGACTACGCGTTCCCGACACTGGAATCAGAGCAGATACACCTTTGGCCCGAAATCAAGGATACGCCGGTGCATTGTGACTGTGACCCGTTTTTCAGCAGCCCCTTCATGATGCGGCCCATTATTGTCGTGCCTGCAAAGTAGCTCAGGCAGGGCGGTTTCCCGCCCTGCCCTTTAGCTGCATCCGTTCCCGACCTCTATCAGAACGGGACGATAGCTATCACCTGACCGTAGACATTGGTGTCGTCTGTGCCGATCTGGCTGCCGCCATTGGCGCTGCTGTTATCAGGCGTGTAGAAACCGATCAGCGGGCTTATGATCAGGTTGGGTGTGACCACCCACTCGGCATAAAGATCCAGCTCCTGTCCGTCCAGGGCTCCGGAGCCCCCAGCGGTATCACTGAAATCAAAAAACAATGCGCCAATACTCAGCATCTCGGTTGGACTGGCTTTTATCCCGATATGATGGACATCGGTATCCGAATTGAAGGGGCCTGCATAGTTGGCAGCCACTTCACCCTGGAACCAGGTACCGTAACCTCGGTTGAAACCGAAGAACAGCGGATCAAAGCCTTCGTCGAAAGTGGCGTAACGGTAGTTCACACTCGGTGACCAAGGCATGTCGGCAAAGGTCCAGCCCGCTTCCATATACCAGGCGTCGCCATCCTTGCGCGTATTGTCGCCCTGATCCTGAGTCACGAACTCACCGGATAAAAACAGGTTTTCAACACCCGCATTGCCCTGATAGCGCAGGCTCAGGGTCTGCTGACCGTCACGGTGGGTATAACCCAGTGCCTGAGCATACTTGTCATTGACCCCCAAGCCTTCAATATAAGCCACGCCCACGGTGCCTTCAGGCATCACATACTCGGCGTTAATACCGGCCAGCTCGGTCATCGCCTGCGCCGGGTTGTCAGACTCAATCCAGAACAAGTCTGCACGCAAGCCTTCGGCACCGCCGATACGCGCGATAGCAGTGCGGTCAAACGCCTTGCGCGCTGCCAGCCAGTACGCGCCACCTCGGTCAAAATCGTAGCCACCGCCATTAAGCGCATCACCCAGGTTCAGTGCGTCGCCATTGATCAGGAAACCATCGCCAATGGAGAAGTTCTGGCGGCCGAATGAGAACTCCAGACCATCATCACCCAATGCCGAAATCAGGCTGCCGGAGCGCCAGCCCACATAGGCATCTTCGAGATCCGTTTCGCTTTCATTGCCCGTGGTAAAGCCGCCGGCATCACCGTCACCCCAGGTGCCTGAACTGACCAGATTGAGGCCTCCATAAACACTGGCCCCTGACGGGTAGGCATGGCTACCGGAGAAACCGTACTTGATGTAGCCTTCCTGCCAGTCGGAGCCGCCGCCTTCAGTTTTGGCACCCAGCCCATAGTTTTCTTCACTGGTGAAGACACCGAACACCGCTTCAATATCAAGGTTCAGCTCAGTGCCATTTTCACTGTGAAGCGTGTAGGCCGACGCGTGCGCCGACATCAGTGCAGCCACCGTGGCCGCGAGGATCGTCTTTGTCATTCTGCAGTACTCCTGATACTCCTGTCTTTTGGCACCGGAAAAGGGCCCGGACTTGCGTCCGGGCAAACCCGGTCAGGCCATGAGTGCAGACAGGGGAATGATGAAATCAGCGGATGAAAACCTGTGAAGTAGAGATCGCCATATCGCCACCGGGCAGCTGGATGTTGCCCAGCTTTTCCATGCTGTCGGCATCGTATATTGCTACGTCATTGAATGTGCCGCCCAGATAGATCTTGGAACCTTCGTGGTTGATGGCAACACAGTAGTAGGAATGATCCAGCTCGGCGGCGGCGATCAGCTCCTTTTTCTCGATGTCGTACTTGGCCAGCCGGTTGAGTACGCCAAACACCAGATTCGGGTCCTTGGGCGAGCGCACGCCACTGAAATAAATCTCGGTGATCGGACCAAAATCCGTTGTCTCGGTCTCACCGGTTTCAAGGTTGATATTCATGAAACCATAGATCCAGTCAGCGGTATCCAAATTGTAGCTTTCATCCTGAAACTTCGCAGTGGTGTAGAGGATGGTGAAATCCTTGGACGGGGCCTGTATTGGCCAGGCGTTCAAGACATCCGGTGGTGCATACAGGGGGCGTTCCCAGTTGCGGCTGGGAATGGCAACTCCGACTTTCCCCGTGTTCACATCCACCTTGTAGATGTCGGCACCCGCCATATATAGGGTGCCATCGGCACCGGTCTGCATCACGGTCACCTGACGTGGCGACGGAAAGGTACGAATCGGTTTGGCATCAAGCCCCGAACCTGTGTCGTACACCGCCAGGCGAGCCGGCTGTACGCGATAGTGGTCGCGGTTCAGCATGGTGGGGTTCTGTACTGCATACAGCTCCGAACCATCCGGGCTCAATGCAAACGAGAAGATCGACTTGGTACGTTCGTTCTTCTGCAATGACATTTTGGCATGGAAGGTAATGTCACAGTTGTCCAGATTAACGCCATAGATATCCTCATAGCGGTTGTTGAGGATATAGGCTGTTTTTCCATCCGGGGCCATCTGAGTCACGCCAGGGCCAAATGCATCCGGCAGATCACAACTCTTGTAGAGGCTGTCGGTCTGCAGGTCGATCACATGCATGTTGTTGGGGTAGTTGGCCACGATCATGTACTCGTTGCCTTCCTTGAGTGCCGGCCCCTTGGCCAGCACGGCACCGGACAGCGTGGTGCCCAACACCAGTGCCGCCGCCGGGATCAGAGATGTAAGTCGCTTGTTGTCCATTGTCAGATCACCCTCGGCTTAGTTCTTGTCTTTCGGGAACACGGTACCCAGGTTGCGCCAGTCATCTTTCGAGTTCATGGCGTCCTTGTTCCAATCCGGGTAGGTATTCATCATGTCCGGCACCTGTGCAGGCCACCAGCAGGGGTCTGCACAGCCATACAAATCGGCTTCCATCGGCTGGCACAGCGAGGTTACGCCGCCAAAGGCATCGATTTCCCAGCCCGGGTCGGTGGTGGCGGTACAGCCTGCCAGTGAACTCATGGCCACGACCTCTTCCACACTGTCGTCGGCCACGGCCTGCGTGAGCAGCTGCGCCTTGTTGTTGATCGCTTTGAGATGTTTCATATCAGTGCGCCCTCCGCGGCGAGATGAACTGGTCTATGAAGGCGGGGTTGGCCGCCATGATGCGGCTGTAGACTTCGATGCCGAAGTCGACCCAGTCCCGCATCAGGTCACAGTAGTGATAGGTTGGATGAGTGGGGTCGCCGTAGCGGGCATAGCTTTCGTGGTAACAGCCGCCTGAGCACAGATTGCGGATACGGCAGCTGGCACAGCCGGTATCGGTTCGATCCAGCCGTTTGGAGAGAAAGTCCCCCAGTTCCACCTGCTGGACACCGGTTTTCACATTGCCGAACGTCGGCATGTCGGAACCGGTAAACCGGTGGCACAGGTTGAGTTCGCCCTCATGATCGACCGCCAGCATTTTCAGACCGGCGCCGCAGGGCAGTGCCTTTTTATGGCCTTCGTGCAGGTCGGTGATCAGCTGATGCATGTTGGAGAAGCCGATATTGCGGTGCTCCAGTGCCGCATCGAGATAACGCTGTCCGAGGCGTTTCATGCCGGCAAATACTTCGATCAGCTCCTCTGAACTGAGGTTATAGCTGCTGATGTCGCCGGAGGTAACCGGTGCGAAACCCACCTCGGAAAAGCCCATCTCATTGAACAGGTGGTCCCAGATCCGCTCCACCTCTGTGGTGCCGCGGGTCAGCGTGACACGCGCCCCGATGGGACGTGAGTCGTAGCGCTCCAGCAGTCTCAAGGCCTTGCGACGCACAACATCGTAAGTACCCTGGCCCCCCACGGTGATACGGTTCTTGTCATGAATCGCCTTGGGGCCGTCCATGCTGACCGACAGGCCGAAACGATGGGCATTGAGCCAGTCGATGATCTCGTCCGTCAGCAGCGTGGCATTGGTGGTCATCACGAAATCGAGTTTTTTGCCCAGCTCGGCAAAGCGGCGCTCACAATAGTCCACCATCGCTTCAATCAAGGGTCGGTTGCTCAGCGGTTCACCGCCAAAAAACACCACCGTGTAGCGATCCTCGTCGGGGGATTCGCGCAGCAGCATCTCCACCGAATCGATCGCCGTCTGAAGCTCCATCTTGCGTCCGGCGGACGGGATATCCAGGTCTTCCTTGTAGCAGTAGGTACAGCTGAGATTGCAGCCGGTGTTGACGTTCAGCACCACCGTTGTCAGCGGGAACTGGTCCACCCGGCGGGTACCGATCTCGTCGGTCAGCGGTCGGCCATCGTTGACCAGTTCCAGCGCCAGCAGCTCTCGCACCGTTTCGGTAATCTCCTGCTCCGTGAAACGGTTGCTCAGCTCGGCCACCAGCGCTTCGGCGGAGTGTTCCTGTCCGCGCAGCCGATCGAGAATGTCCGACGTCAGGTTGTCCAGCGCAAACAGCGAACTGGACGGTATGTGGAACAACATGCGGGTATCCCCGACCTGCACTTCATGCAGGTTGTGCTCCACCAGATTGAGTACAGCGCCCATGTCTGTTCTCCCCTGTTAGGTTGCCATCCGGATGCCTGCAGGCATCCCCCTTCTCTGCCATCAGGCATTTGTCAGGGGATCGGAGGGTTGTTCCAGCGCTGCACCGTCACAATCATCTGCCCTTCGGCATTGTGTGTGTCACCGCCATCCATCACCGTTGCCTGTACTTTCAGGTTACCGGCGTTGTTGGTCATCATGCGTCGCTCAGGATTGGGACCCGCAGCGGCTGGCGTGAATACACCGGTATCCGGGTTCATCTGGCCGGTAAAGCGAACATCCCCATCAGCCTCGGCCACTTCATCAAATGGCGCCACTGCCCATTGCGCCGGCATCATGCCGATGCGGTAGTCATCGTCGGTACCGGGCTTGCCGTCCGGCCCAACGGCCCAGGCTTCAGCTTCAAAACGCGCCTCCACTTTCGGTGTTGAGCTGCCATTGCCACCCACACGGGCTACGGCAAACTCCGGCACCACTTTCACCTGAGCGATGCGATCATAGACAGCAAAGCGCCCGCCCTGAGCGTCGCCCACACTCACCTCATGAATGCCCGAGGCGGCCTCGGATGCTCTGGCGCGCACCTTGATCAGGCTGTCGCTTTCACTGATCACCTCGATAACATCAATGCCCTGGCCCAATACCGGCATGCCCTTAAGACCTGTACCGATAATGCTGACCTCAGCTTCGTTGCCCGCCCTGATGTAAGCCGGCTGCAGTGCCAGTACCCGGCTGTTGCCATCGGCACGCGCGGCTACCACGTCTGCCCCCACTTCATCGTGGTCACGCAGGAACATGCGACCTTCCAGCTGCCCATTGCGCAGCGCAAACACCTGCCGCATGGCGCGTCCATCGATCTCAAGATCCGCTCGCCATTCATAGCCGGTATACACCACGGCCATTCCCTGCCCCTGGATGGGAGCGCCATCGTCATACTGGCCACTGAGGCTGACTTGATACTGATCCTGACCCTCTGCGGGCATGACCTTCATCTCGGCATGGAAGGCGCCACGACCCGGCATATGGCCCACCAGCGTCCAGCCACCGCTGACCGGCGCTGCCGGCTGCTGCTGCCATTGATCCCAGGCTGCGGACTCCATGGGCAAGGTGCCTGTCAGTTGCGGCACCATCTGATTCAGCGCAAGCTCGAACCAGTCCCGATCGCGCGCCAGCGCCTGAAATTCGGTGGTGGGCCACTGGCCCAGATGGAAGTGAACCAGATGCTCCCACTCTTCGGCGGGCCGACGCTGCAGCAGCACACGCGCCCCCGAGTGACAGCGGGCACACATCTCGGTAAATTCCTGCGAATCGAACGCTTCAGATGTATTCAGACGACGCTCAAGTGCATAGCGGGCTCCTTCGGTTTCTTCCGGTGCCAGCCCCTGCCGGTCTGCCAGATATTTCACCAGCGTGCGCCGGTCCTCATCGCTGATCTCCAAGCCATGCATGATCTGCATGCGGGCAATCGTCATCAGCCAGCCTTCCGGCGACTTGCGCTGATGGCTGATACGGCTCCACTGTTGATCAGCCTCTTGGGTGTGGCACGCCAGACACTTGCTGCTGATAATCTGCTCGGCACTGTCGTTGGCCATGGCCGTCTGAGCACTCACCGCCAGCGCCAATGCCAGCAGCCCCCCGCCCAGCGGTTTCAGAGTTGTTGTATTCAAGGTCCGACCTCCTTCTGTGGTCATTGCAAGGGGCATCTGTCGGGACGCCCGTCGAGATCCAGGTCAATGTTGAGTCACAAAGGAGGTAGCACAGCCTGTGCCAAGTTCATCTTTTCAAAACAAAACAGTCACTTGAGTGAAATATTACGACTTTCGACCCCGTCAGCCAGACCGTGGAATCTGTTTAATATCGCGACACCTGTTTCATCCTGAGACACACGCCCATTTTCGGGGCCTGACGCCGGAATAGCGGGCTGAATCAGATTCAGACAGCTGTCTCATTCTGCGACAGGCCATAACAGCCAGAACATGGGCATATGAAAATAAAGTTGTTAATTTTCAGATAGTTAGAATTCAGCCAAAACTGGCACAGCCATTGCGGTACAGGGGAGACAGACTCAACGACAACGATAAGAGGTTCACCATGACGGAGTTTGCCCTTCACTCTGATACTCAGGCTTTCATCAACCGTCGCCACAACCTGCTGATTGGCGATCAGCGCCCTGCAGGTTCCGAAGGCAGAGAGATTGATGTAATCAACCCCGCCACCGGTGAGTGCTTCACCAAAGTGGCCTGCGGCACCGCCGCTGATATTGATCAGGCCGTCGCAACGGCACGCCAGTCATTCGAGGACTCCAGCTGGAGCCGCATGACACCGGTCGAGCGCGAACGCCTGCTGTGGCGTTTTGCCGACCTGATCGACGCCAACGCCGACTCGCTGGCCGAGATCGAGTGTCTCGACAATGGCAAGAGCGTCGCCATCGCCAAGGGAGTGGATATCCAGCTGGCCGTAAACTTTCTGCGTTACATGGCCGGCTGGGCGACCAAAATCGAGGGCAGTTGTGTACAGCCATCGGTTCCCTTCATGCCCGGCGCCCAATTCCACGGTTACACCCGGCGTGAGCCGGTCGGGGTGGTGGGTGCCATTGTGGCCTGGAACTTCCCGTTACTGCTGGCCTGCTGGAAGCTCGGCCCGGCACTGGCGACAGGGTGTACCGTCGTACTGAAGCCGGCTGAGGATACTCCCCTGACCGCATTGCGACTGGGTGAGCTTGCGCTGGAAGCAGGCTATCCGCCCGGGGTGTTGAACGTTGTTCCAGGCCTGGGCGGTGATGCCGGTGCAGCCCTGTCTTCACATCCCGATGTGGACAAGCTCACTTTCACCGGCTCGACCGGTGTCGGCAAGCTGATCGGCAAGGCCGCCATGGACCACATGACGCGGGTGACCCTTGAGCTGGGCGGCAAGTCACCCACCATCGTGCTGGAAGACGCCGATCCGCAGGAGGCCGCCGCGGGGGCCGCCAATGCGATCTTCTTCAATCAGGGACAGGTGTGCTGTGCCGGTTCGCGTCTGTATGTGCAGCGCAAGCTGTTCGACAATCTGGTGGCGGATATCACCGATATCGCGGGCAGGATTCGTCTGGGTAACGGACTGGACCCGAACACCGAAATGGGGCCGCTGGTTTCCGCCGTACAGCAGCAGCGAGTACACGGCTTTATCGAGAAAGGACTGGCCGAGGGTGCCAGAATCACCACCGGTGGTGACCGTCAGGGCCCCGGCTTCTTCATCCAGCCAACGGTGGTGGTAGATGTGGATCAGCGTTCAACGCTGGTACAGGAGGAGATCTTCGGCCCGGTACTGGTGGCCATGCCGTTTGATGACATCAACGAGGCAGTCAGAATTGCCAATGACAGCCAGTATGGCCTCGGTGCCAGTATCTGGTCGAATAATCTGTCGGCGGTCCATCGCATGATTCCCCGCATCAAATCCGGCAGTGTGTGGGTCAACTGCCACACGGCACTGGATCCATCCCTGCCCTTTGGCGGTTTCAAACAATCCGGCCTTGGCCGTGAAATGGGGGCTGCCTGTATTGAGCACTACACCGAGCTCAAGTCGGTGCTGATGAAGGTGTAATCAGACCGGGAGCCTGATCTCATCCGGCTCCCTTCACCCCATCCATTGCCCTGTTGGAAAACCGCTCCCTGAACTGGCTTGGCGTCAGTCCGGTCCGTTTTTGGAACATGCGCCGAAAGGCACTGACATCCTCATATCCCACCCGCCAGGCCACCCGCTCTATTGTTGTGTCGGTATTTTCCAGCAGCTCCCGTGCCTTGTGCAGTCTTTGTTGCTGTAGATACTCACCCGGTTTTAGCCCGGTCGCCTTATGAAAGCGGCGGATAAAGGTTCGCTCGGTGAGGTGGGCCAGTTCCGCCATCTGAATGACGCTTAGAGCCTGTGCATATTCGCGGTGAATATGGTGCTGGACACCCAGTATTACCCGGTCGCTGTGATCCAGTACCGGCATGAAACTGCGGTAATAGCTCTGCTGGCGAACCCCGGTATCAACCAGCAAAAAACGTCCCAGCGCCTGCACCACGGTGGGTGGAACATAACGTCCGATCAGGTGCAGACCAAGATCCATCCAGGACATGACGCCACCGGCGGTCACCAGGTCGGAATCGGCCAACAGCATGGCATCGGTATCCAGCTCCACATGTGGATACTGATATCGGAACGCGCCTTCCAGCTGCCAATGCGTGGTTGCCTTACGCCCCTCAAGCAATCCGGCCTGTGCAAGCAGAAAAGCCCCGGCACAGGCAGAACTGATCACGGTTCCCTGTCGATGCCAGTTCTGCAAAAAGGAGCAGACAACCTGCTGTGGCTCAAGGTACGCCTGCCCTTCCAGTACCGGCGGCACAATAATCAGAGACGGCGGAATATCCATGATTTCCGGGGTTGCCAGCGGGTCCTGCTCGATCTGCCAGCATACCGTCTGGAAAGCGATGTCCGGCGCCTGCTGCAGTTCGGCAAGAATACGATTGGCGGACTGGAACAGGTCGATCAGGCCATAGACCGCCGAACGTGCAGTACCGGGAATCACCACAATCGCGACAAGAATGGTCTGAGACATGTCAGTTTTTACCCTGTTATTGTCAGTTATGCCACCCGTGCAGGTTAACAGACAGGGTTAGGATGGGCGACAACCATTCAACAGGAGACACACATGAGCAACACAGCACTGATCATCGTCGATATGCAGAATGATTATTTTCCCGAAGGTAAGTGGACTCTGGAAGGAATAGAGGCCGCCGCTGCCAATATTGCCCGCATCCTGGAGGACTTTCGCCAGCGCGGGTTGCCGGTAGTTCATGTACGACATGAATTTCCGTCAACCGAAGCGCCCTTCTTCGTGCCCGGCAGTGAAGGGGCCAAGACTCATAAAAGTCTGCAGCCGATCACCGGCGAATTCCAGATCCTGAAAAACGAGGTCAACAGCTTCAAGGGCACCGAACTGCATCTGATCTGGCTATAGTTTCCCGGACACACAGACGCAGGTAATATCACCTGCCTATCAAGGTGTGTGTCATGAGTCAGAAAAAGAGCAATTCCTATACAGCTGAATTTAAAGAAGCCGCGGTCAAACTGGCGGTGGAGTCTGATCAACCGGTCGCTCAAACCGCTCGGGAGCTGGGTGTGAACGTCAACACGCTGCATACCTGGATCAGCAAATTCCACGGCAAGCAGGCGAGTGATTCAAACGGTGTGGTCGACGACAAGCACTTGTATGAAGAGCTGAAGCAGCTTCGGCGTGAGAACGCTCGACTGAAAGAGGAGCGCGCGCTGCTAAAAAAGGCGGCTGCCTTCTTCGCCAAAGAATCGAGCTGAGGTACGGCTTTATCGAAGCGCATCGGGACAGGTTTAGTACTGCCCTGATGTGCCGGGTATTTGAAGTCTCCCGCGGTGGCTATTACGAGTGGCGCACGAGACCGCCCAGCCAGCGTGCCCAGGAAGATCAGGCGTTGAAGGTCAGTATTCGCAAGCATCATGAAAAAAGTCGCGCAACCTACGGAGCACGGCGTATTCAGAAGAAGCTGGCTGAGGGCGGCGATACCATCAGTCGGCGTCGAGTGGGTCGATTAATGGATGAAGAGGGCCTCGAATGCAAAATGCGGCGCAAGTTCAAGGCGACCACCAACTCGAAGCACGATAAACCGGTAGCCCCGAACCTGTTAGACCGGAATTTCATGGCATCAGAGCCTGATCAGGCCTATGTTGGTGACATTACCTATATCCCGACACGGGAGGGTTGGCTGTACTTGGCTGTTTTCATTGATCTTTGTTCACGCGCAGTCGTCGGGTGGTCGATGGATAGCCGGATGCCGGCAGCGCTGGTGAACGATGCACTGACGATGGCAATCTTTAAGCGCCGACCTGAAGCTGGCCTGCTGGTTCACAGCGACCGCGGCAGCCAGTATGCCTCGGATAGTTTCCAGGGCTTGCTCAAGCAGCATAAGTTCAGGTGCAGCATGAGCCGCAAGGGGAATTGCTGGGACAATGCCCCGTCAGAAAGCTTCTTTCATACGCTGAAGACCGAGCTGGTGTATCACGAGGACTTCAAGACACGAGAGGAAGCGAAGCAGGCCATCTTCGAGTACATCGAGGTGTTTTATAACCGGGAGCGACTGCACTCCAGCAACGACTATATGAGTCCGGCGGACTATGAGTCGATGCTACGAGCAGCTGCTTAAAAAAGTGTCCGGGAAAGTGTTGCCAGATCAA
>NPIE01005651.1_pt1 | contig 32581 bp, 39 predicted proteins | sample 8637661 | NCBI WGS metagenome assembly NPIE01 (sample SAMN07420842, study PRJNA396082) | bioreactor metagenome | isolation source: sample BA12 brine-fed electro-methanogenic bioreactor BA | place: Japan: Kochi | collected 2016-12-09 | reverse complement strand
TGCAATATTTATGAGACAGCCTCTTTTTTAGGGAAAAAGAAGTCTAAATAATCAAATTTAGGATAGAAGTAGTATTAATTATTTTTAAATTTTTTTTTTATTTAAAAAAATATTCAGTTTTAGGGCAGTATTTATAGAAAAAAAGGGTAAATTATTTGTTTTTTTTCTTACCGGGCAAGTTTTTAGGGCTAATCTATTATTAAAATTTAGGATTTAATCTTCAGCATAAAGTAAGCTTGAAAAAATATGAGACCTGAATCTTAAATCTTAAAATATAAATAGAATAAGACATACACTTCAAGTGTAAAAAAATACACAAAAAGAGAAAAACCCGGGAAGTATAATTCAAGTCTAAAAAAAATATAAAAAAAGAAACCCTCTTGAGACATACACTTCAAGTGTAAAAAAATACACTAATAGTGAATTAATTTAAATGGTGAAAATTATGGATTACTACTTATTCGCCCTCCTGGCTGCCTTCTTCATGGGTCTGGCCCCTATATTTGGAAAAACAGGACTGCAGAATATCAGCCCCCCGGTGGCTTTAACCATACGTAGCTTCATTATCAGTGGTATAATGATGGGTTACCTGGCCTGGAGCAATGATTTTAATGTTTTAAGGGACATAAAAATAAGTAGCTGGGGATTTATTGCATTAGAAGGGATATGTGCCGCCCTATTAGGCCAATTATTTTATTACCAGGCCCTGAAATCAGGGGAGGCCTCTATGGTGGTTCCCCTTATTGCTTCTTTTCCTCTTTTTACCTTCATATTAGCCTCCATCTTCTTAGGGGATAAAATAACTCTGGCTAAAGTGGGGGGTCTGCTGCTTATTGTTTCCGGTGTGGTTTTAATCCGGATGTAAATTCTTGAAAAAATAACTATTAACTAAACAAAATAAAATAGTTATCAGCTATAATAAAGGAGTTGTATTTATGGAGGATTTTCCCGAAAAAGGAGCTAAATTACAGGCGGATGGTACCTATGTCATTATACCCCACGTACCCGGAGGTTTAATTACCCCGGAAGAATTATCTCACCTATCCCAGGTGGCACTTAAATATAAGGCCTGGCTGAAAATAACCTCCCAGCAGCGTATAGCCTTAATTGGAATAAAAAAAGAGGATATTGATAAGGTTTGGAATGATCTGGATATGAAAGTAGGGGGATTAAATGGGCCATGTGTTAAGGCCGCCAGGTTCTGCCCGGGAAAAGCCTATTGCCCGAAAGGAGAACGTGACACCCTAGAAGTAGGGATGGAAATTAATGAAAAGTTCTTAGGAATACCCACCCCTAATAAGGTAAAAATTGGTATATCGGGATGTCTTAATTCCTGTGCCGATTCCGCCCTAAGAGATATAGGACTTATTGGAAGTAGAAATGGCTGGAAGGTCATGGTCGGGGGAAGTGGAGGTAAAAAACCCAGAATAGGAAGTCTTTTGATTAAGGATTTAAATGATGAGGAGGCTTTAGCTTTAGTCTGGCAGGTAATTGATTATTATAAATCCCAGACCACCCCCAGGAGATTGGGATTATTAATTGAAAAAGAGGGCTGGTTAGGTTTTATAAAAGCTTTAGACTAAAAAGCCTAAAATGAAGGCCATTTAAATTGATAAAGGCTTATAAACTAAAAACTTTATAAAGCAAGTTTAATTAAAGGCTTATAAACTAAAAACTTTATAAAAGCTTAAAAAAAAGCCAGTTCCGGTTTTATAAAGTTTACTTGATTCCGGTTTCATCCTCGGTCATATATTTATATAGATGGTGGGAAAATAGCACAAAATCCAGCATGGCCTGAGTATATTCCCGGGAAGACCTAACATCATTTTTATCCCTGTTTTTTAAGGAAGTGGCCCTGAGAAACTTATCCTCCAGTACATCCTGCAGGGTTTCTTTTAAAAAATCAATGGTCTCAGAAGGGTCGCCCTCTTCTATATCATTTTCTGCTAAGGGCACCACCGGACCCCAGTCCAATCCTGCAGCTTTAAGTCCGGTGTAGGGTTTCCCCTCACTTTCCCGGTGTAAGCGCACACTGTTTTCAAAAAACCATAAATCAGCCACTTCTGCTACTTCCGGGCCGGATTCACGTACCTTCATGGTTTTATCAAATATCTGTTTTAATTCTTTTTCTGATTTTTCACCAACAAAGGGCAGTACATAATTCACATTTCCAGTTTCCAAAGCCAGCTGACAGGCCTTAACCACCGGTCCATCCAGGGTATCACAATGGGGAGCCATGACTAATCACCTCTTCTAATAAAGTAAACTAAGATTTTCTTTTTGTTTTTTCTCCTTCTGGTTTTCCAGAAGATGACAGGCTTTTTTAATATCCACAAGCAGGGTTTCAACCATATCCCGGCTGAAGTTTTCTTTTATAACCATGCGCAGTACCTGCACCTTTTGGGCATTTTCTGGTAGTTTATAGGCAGGGATTATCCATCCTTTCTCCCGGAGCTTATCTGATAAGTGGTAGACTGTAAAATCAACATTTTTCAGTTGAACCGTCACCAGAGGAAAGGTTACTTCCTTATTTATTACTTCAAATTTTCCTGTTTTTTCCAGTTCCCTGGCCAAATATTTAGCATTTTGGGATAAATTCTCCATTATGGATTGGTATCCTTCAAATCCCAGCCTTATGAAATTATAATACTGGGCAATAATGGTGCTACTTCCCTTGGAGAAGTTGAGAGAATAATTGGCCATGTTGCCCCCTAAATAGGTGATATTAAAGACCAGATCATCTGGTACGTCACTTTTGTCCCTGAAAAGTAGCCAGCCAATACCCGGATAGACCAGTCCATATTTATGTCCTGATACATTGATGGATCGCACCTGTTCTAGTCTAAAATCCCATTCCATATCCGGGTAGAGGAAGGGTAATATGAATCCACCACTGGCCCCATCCACATGCAGGGGAATGTCCCAGCCTTTGGTTTTTTTTATTTCCACCAATTTATCATTAATCTCTTTTATAGGGTCCATCTGTCCGGTGAAGGTGGTTCCTATTACTGCCCCCACAGCAATAGTATTTTTATCTACTTCCCGGGCCACATCCTCGGCAGTAATGGTGTACAGGTCCTCTTTTAAAGGTATGAGTTTTAGTTCCACATCAAAATACCGGGCGAATTTCTCCCATACGGTATGTACATCGGCGCCCATGACGATATTGGGTTTATCATAGGGTTTTTCTTCTTTTTTCCTTTTTTCTCTCCAGCTCCATTTGTGGGCTAATAGTCCCAGCATGATAGCCTCTGAAGATCCTATGGTGGCTGTTCCCAGTGATTTACAGTCATCCGGAACATTGAATAAATGGGCGAGCATATTCACCACCCGTTCCTGGATTTTAAGGGTCTGGGGATATTCATCAGTATCCACATAATTTTTATCCACCGAATCCATAATGAGCTGGTCTGCCTCAGGTTCCATCCAGGTGGTGACAAAACTGGCCAGATTGAGGCGGGGATTACCATCTAAATTTAGCTCATCTTTTATAAGTAAATAGGCCGCCGGGGCAGGCATTCCTTTTTGTGGTAATTTGAATTTAGGGATGCTATTTTTAAAGTAACGGGTCCCGTAAGGTGTGGTTTCCGGTGAATGCTCTTTTTCTGATTTTTTTAATTTGCTGGTATCTACTTTTTCAGATAGCATCTTAAAAGCCCCTCTTTTCTAGTGCTTTAATATATGATAATTATTACTATAACAATTATTGCACAATTATCTAATCTCAAGTAAATGAGGTTGAAGTTTTTTTAGAAATTAGAGTAAGTTATTTTATTTTTATACTTCGCATCCCTGTGTTTTATTATCCACTCAGTTTTGGTTACTTCATAAATAAAATCCATGGAAGTGGAAAAATCTTTTGTGCCATGTTTTTCCACATGTCGTCCTACCGGCCATAGCCACCAGCCCTTCTGAAACATTCCATCAGTAGTTTCTAGTTCCGGGCTCAGTATTTCATGGAAAATCCGAATATTATCTTAATAATCCGGTTATAAGGTTAACTCCCCGGGCCTCTACAAATAGATCCTGACGTTCTAGAAAACCCTTATCATCCAATCTCTCAGTAATATAGGTAGCGAATTTATCCACATCAAATAGAGAATAGCTGGCTTTAATTTTAGAACCCGGAAGGCGTGCTGCTTCCGGGTCATAATAATCTTTGAATTTTTTGGCCATAAAAAATAAGGAGTATAAAATATTAATATTTTTTTAAAAAATTAAGATGAATATGAGAGATTATCAGCGAGGAAAAATTCAAATTTATCTAAAAAAAAAGAAAAAAGGGGAAAATTTATTGTTTTTTTACCTTACCCGGCGGGTGTTTATAACCACATAATTTGGTAGTACTCCTCGTTCAGCTTTAAAAGCCACAATACGAGCAAAACTATCCACCAGTGCCTGGAAACGAATGTTACCCAGTGAGCTCCAGGCGAAATTAGGTGCAACACCATTATTTCTGATGAACTTATTCACCCTGGAGGCCATATCCATGTAACCTGATTTATACAGGTTGCGGTTAACAATGGTTGAACCCACAGCTTTAGGTGCTGTTTTTACATCCATGGCCTTAAATTCTTGGGCTGTGGATATTAAACTAGCTGTAGATAACTCTAAAAATACGGGCATGGTCACATAATGAGTGATACCCGCGGTATCCTCCATACGCACCCAGTTAGGTAAAACACCACGACTGGTGATGAAATTCCTGACCCGAATAGCCGCATCCTGCACCATTAAACGGGTGAAAATACCAGTTTCCGGTGGTTCAGCGCCAATTTGCACGGTATCAGTTAGTTCTTCTGTATCTAAAACCGCTTTTACTGTGGCTAAACCAGATTCAGTACCATTTAAAGTAGCAATGGCCACACCACTAGTGGTGGGTTTATCCACAACTTGACTACCCACTTCCCCTAAATCAGTCTTAAAAGTCACTAAAGTGCCATCCGGCAGGTGACCATTAGCTGGATCTAAAGAAGTAACCGTGGTACCATCAAAGGCATGGTTGAAGTTAGCAGTTAGAGTTGAGGTTTCACCCTGAGCAATACTAGTAGGATCAGCCTGGAAACTCATGTACAACCATGGAGAGTAATCCACCGCGCCACCAATTAAAGTGGTAAAGTTTGGATTATTGGATCCCCACCAGTTATACCGGGCATCAGCAGATCCACCATGATTGTGTATGGCTATATGTGAATTATCCACAACACGATTGAAATTCGCAGTCACAGTACCCCAATTGTTGAAGATTGCACCACCAACAGTTGCGGTGTTACCAGAAAAAGTACTTGTTGTCGTATCCGCACTACAATAGTTATCATTATTGTAGATAGCACCACCATAATTAGTGGCACTGTTACCAGTGAAAGTACTATCAGTTACACTTAAAGTAGCAAAATTGTAGATAGCACCACCAAAAGGTGCGGTATTGCCTGTAAATTCACTGTTAGTTACAGTTAGAGTAGCATCGTAATCGTAGCCATAGTAATTGTAGATTGCTCCACCCCAAGTAGTGGCACTGTTACCAGTGAAAGTACTATCATTTACAGTTACGGTACCATAGGTGTAGATAGCACCTCCATAAGCTGCTAAATTATTAGTAAAAGTACTACCAGTCACGGTACTGGTACCTTCAGCATCATAGATAGCACCACCACCAAAAATTCCATGGTTATTGGTGAAAGTACAATCAATTACATTCAAATTGGATCCATAAGCATTGAAGATAGTACCACCATACTGTGCGGTGTTGTTTATGAAAGTACTGCTATTTACAGTCAAAGTACCATAAGCATTGCCGATTCCACCACCAAAATGTCCGTTTGCATTTTGTATAGTAAATAGAATGATACTCACTGTAGCACCACTATTAATGGTTATGGGTGTTCCCGTATTGCTTCCATCGAGGATAGTGTTCTCCTGGCTTTGACCTACCAGATTCAAATTCTTATCAATAGTAAGATGTTCGTAGTAGGTCCCATCAGCCACATTAACCGTACCATCAGCACTAACTGAAGATATTCCCTTTCCAATGGTTAAATAAGGGTTGGTTTCTGTTCCATCATTATCATCACTACCGGTAGGTGAGACGTATTTCACACTATCTGGATCCACGGTAGCAGATACTGCACCAGCCATGGTTATAGCTAATATTAGAACTGTTAGGGTTATTATTAGTTGTTTTTTCACGTTTTTCACCTCCTTGTACAATCAATCACTAAAATAGAAAATATCTGAAAAATAAATGATCTCTTTATTGAAAATAGAAAGGAGGGCTAATTAAAGCTAATAAAACTCCTTGGTACAGCACTAAAAAGGCTGAAACTGAATTTCTTGGAAAAAAGGGATTACTGGTCCCCTTATCTGATAATCAAACATTACAATATTAGTAATAAAAGTAAATAAACCTGCCTATTTGTTTGTGATATCATAAAAAACTAATATAACTAATATTAACAAAAATATGAACCAATAATTTTTGTATAAATTTAAAGAAATATTCTAATTATTCCCCTTACTTACATCAACATCCTTAAATTGAGATTTTACTCTAATTTCAAAATTATAAGGTAAATCTGACCATTACTTGAGGTTTATTTTGAATTGAGTGGATATATTCTGTGGCACTTTTTAGACCTAGCCCTATGAATCCTTATCGAATTTTTTATTTTAATCCATACTCCCTTTCATCCACAGCGTCTACTGAGCCATGTTAATTTATCCAGAAAAATCTTTTTATGATAGGAAAAGGTTGAAGGTGAAAAATGGTAAAAAACTAGCTGCTTTCGTTTTAACCAGAACATTTATATAGTCCCCCGAACTATAGAACATATTACTGACTCATGAGTCACATATATGATTTAAAGTTCATAAAGGAGTTAGGTGAAAAAAAGATGTCAATGACAGAATGGAAAAAAAGAGAAAGGCAAGAGCGCCAAAATGATATAATCAATGCTGCCCGGAAAATATTAGCCAATAAAGACTTTAGTGAAGTCTCCATGGATGAAATAGCCCGGGAAAATGGCCTGGGTAAAAGTACACTTTATCTCTATTTTAAAAACAAGGAGTCATTGTACTTTGCCATAGTCCTGCGTGGTATTCGCATCTGGGTAGAAATGGTTAAAGAAGAAATGAAAAAAAGTAAAAGAGGTGTTGAAAAGTTTTCATTATATTTAAATGCCAATCAAAAGTTTTCAAAGGAATATCCCGACTATTTCCGGCTTTTGTATTCCCCCACCTCCATAAAAAAACAATTCGATAAAAATAAAATGAACAGCAGTGCCGAGTTTCAAGAAGTACGGTCACTATTTAAAGATCTGATGAATAGGGGAATAGAAGCCCTAAAGCAAGGTATAGATGAGGGGGAAATTAGAGCCGAAGTGGATCCGGTGGAAACCATTATTCTGATTTCCGTAATCTACAATGGAATGGCGAATATGGGGGATTGGAGTAAGGAAATTTTAGAAAATAGAGGTATAGATGAACAGAAATTCAGTGCAGATGTGGCTGAAATATTTTCTCAACATCTTATTAAAATAGAAAAAAAGTAATTAGGAGAGGATTAATAATGAAAAAAGTACTTTTACTATGTGGTAGTCCCCGAAAAAAGGGTAACACCTATCAGGTCCTGGATGAATGTGCCAGAGCCATAGAACAGGAAGGTTTAGAAACTGAGATAATATCCCTGGCTGGTAAAAATATCCGATCATGTATTCATTGTAAAAAATGCGCCGAATTGAATGAATGCGTCCTGGATGATGGATTAAATGAGATTATAGCCAAGCTTAGGAAATCTGATGGATTTATTGTAGGATCTCCAGTTTACTTTGGAAGTGCCCGGGGAGATTTGATGGCTGCCCTGCAGAGAATAGGGATGGTGTCCTTTTACCATGATTTTTTATCCTGGAAGGTGGGAGGCCCCTTATCCATTGCCCGTCGAGGAGGTCATACCTCCACCCTGCAGGAAATGTTAATGTTCTTTTTATATAATGATATGATTGTTCCTGGATCCAGTAGCTGGAATATGGTTTTTGGATGGGCTCCAGGGGAAGTACAGGATGATAAAGAAGGAATGAAAGTTATAAAAAAATTTGGAGTAAATGTGGCCACTTTAATTAAAAAAATCAAAAACAATCAGGTGGCTTAGAAAATCATGACTTGTCCTTATTTCAGGTAAAGGTGTTATATATGGATTATAAAGAAAGGGGAGCTAAATTAAAGGAACTATTAAAATTGGAAAAGGAATTGGTGGCCCTGAAATGGTCAGTGGATGAACCGGATGATATTAAAAAGGAGGAAGGTAAGTCCAGATTCTGCACTAAGCTGGAAAAAGCCTCACAAGGTGAAGTATTCTATGCCACTGCCCAGGAAGAGGAATGTCTGGGAGGTGCTCGCTATGCCGGACTTAAGGATATCCTGGAATATCCCGCCCAGGTACAAAGCGGGGCCTTTTTAATTCCCCCGGGAGTTTACAAAAACATCCCGGCGGTGCAGCGATCCTGGGAAAAGGAAATAAACATAAAACCTGGTATTTTTAAGGCGGTACTTTTTGCTCCTTTAAGTAAGGCAGAATTTGAACCAGATGTAATATTTATAGTGTCTAATGCCAAACAGGGCATGGAAATACTACATGCCAATTCCTATGATTCAGGAGAGCATGCCCGGGGTGCAGATGCTGCCCCTATATGCAGTTCCATGGCGGCTCTACCCTACCTTACGGGAAAAGTCACTTATGGCTTTGGAGATGTGGGAGCCAGAAACAATATGGATCTGGATAAAGGAGATATTATGGTGAGTATTCCCGAGAGTGAATTATCCCGTATTGTATCCAATTTGACTCAGATGCGTACTAAAATATTCTTTAAGGAAGAGTGATTTTCGAATAGATTTATTACTACATTTAGGATCATCAATTTCCTAAATACAATATAGCAAAAATTGGATAAAAATCTCTTAAAAATAACCTGATAATAATGTCTTGGTTTAATTAATATTTTAATCTTTAAAAATTAAATATATAGTTTGATTATTTTTCAAACTTCTGATTTAAAAAAAATGGGGGATTAATATATGGAAAATCAAAAATTCTCTATAGTAATTAACGCACCTCAAAAAAAAGTTTGGCATGCCATGCTTGACCAGGATACTTACCAGATCTGGACTGCACCATTTATGCCCGGTTCTTTCTATGAAGGGGAATGGGAAACAGGTAGTAAGATGCTTTTCCTGGTAAAAGACGAGAAAGGCATGATGTCGGGAATGGTAAGCCATATTAAAGAAAGCAGACCGTATGAATTTGTTTCTATTGAACATAAAGGTGTGGTGGAAGACGGAAAAGAAAAAGAGATGGAGGAATTAGCAGGATCACTGGAAAATTATACCCTTAAAGAGGTTGATGGTAAAACTGAGGTAATAGTGGATCTATCAGGGCCAGGAGAAATAGATGAAGAATGGCAACAGGAAGAGGATATCTGGTCCCAGGCCCTGCATATTCTAAAAGAAATAGCAGAAAAATAAGTTACAAAATGTTTAATACCCAGAAGATTAATATTCCCGAAGAAATGGTAAAAAAATGGTATCCTTAATTTATTTTATGATTAGATTTTTGTAGTTTCTTTTAAAAAAGGGGGAATGAGGGAGAAATTATTTATCCAGTTTGGATTTGATTTTTTTCTCTGCTTCTTTGGCTTTTTCTTTTATTTTCCCTTCTGCTTCTTTAGCTTCCCCTTTTAGTTCTTTGGATTTGCCTTTTAATTCTCCTTTTAGTTCTTTGGCTTTCCCTTTTAATTCACCCTCTTTTTCCTTAGCTTTGCCCTTTAATTCACCTGTTTTTTCACCCATAAAATCCCTCCTTTTTATGCAAAAATTTGTTTTCCATACTATATCTGTTAGCCGAAACTAATATAATTTTACTTTAATGGGCTTACCGGGAATCCTGAAGCCGATAAAAATTTTCAAAATCTAGTTAAAATTGGTTGAAAAGATTAATATTTTCCTTATAACAAAAATTATTACCAGTTAATAGAATTTAAAATCCAGCCTTAAGGTGAGAGGTGAATATATGAAAAAACAAAGCCATAGCACCAGGAAAAGTAAAAATGAAGACAAAGAAAGCATGTTACTCTCAAAAATAGCCCAGATGCCAGAAAAATACCAGGAAATGGGAGAAAGGCTTCATAACATAATAATGAATAGTTCTCCTGCACTAGCACCCCGGCTCTGGTACGACATGCCTGCCTATGCCCTGAAGGGGAAGGTAATCTGCTTTTTTAGGGGGGATAAAAACGAGAGATACATGACCCTGGGATTTAATGAAAATGCTGCTTTAGATGAGGGTAATCTATGGCCCACTTCTTATGCCCTCCTGGAGTTAAGTCATGCTGAAGAAGAAAAAATTTCCATTCTTATTAAAAAAGCAGTACGAGGAATAGAGAGTCAATAATCCCTGATTTTTGACTCTTTTATCCTGATTTATTTGAAAAAAAAATAACCTAATCTTCACGAACATTAAATGGTAATGGATCGTTTATTGTGGGCGAGTTTCTTAGTTAGTTATTTGTTAAAGATGAAGAGTTTCTCCCGGTTCATCAATAAAAAGCATTAATTGAGGTTAAAGGAATAGATATTCTGATATCTCTAGGAGTGCTTTCTTAAAACCCAACAGTATCTCCCTTATTTTCATTTCTAACGAGGCCTATATCCTTAAGGTATTGAGGATAGGAAAATGAAGTCTTATAATTTGAATTAGTAAAAATGAATTTATTTTAGAATTAATATGGACCAATTATAATTGGAATAGAATGAAAAAAAAAACAAATATTCTGAAATTATAAAGAGTTATTTAGAGATTAAAAAAAAAATGATGAATTTAAATAAAAATTAATTTATTTTTTCCAGACTTTCTTTAATTTCTGGAATTTTATTCTGGATTACATTCCAAACAATGTCCCAATCAACACCAAAGTAATGATGGATGAGTTTATCTCTTAATCCTGCTATTTTCCTCCATTCAATTTCAGAATATTCTTTTTTGAAATCGTCTGAAATGTTTTTTACGGCCTCGCCCATAACTTCCAAGCTTCTAATACAAGCTCTCTGTAATACCGGATCTTTCATTAGATCTTCAAGTTCCAAATCATAGAAATTGGTTTCAAGGAATTCTATTTCATCAAAAATGTGTTCCAAGAAGACTTTATCCTCATTCACACCAAACTACCTCTTTTTCCACTGAAGAGCGCATGTAAGGACTTAAGCTTTTGGGGGTAAGAAGATCTACACTTTTACCAAATAGATCTTCCAGATAGAATGATAGTTCCATGAAATTATCAAAGGTAGGATTTTCAAATTCTACCAACACATCTATATCGCTTTCTTCATCTTGCAAGCCTTTGGCATAAGAACCAAATATCCCTATTCTCTTGACATCATATTTGGCCTTTATCTCACTTTTGTGATTTTTCATGACACGGAAAACATTCATAATAACACCATCACCAAAGTAACAATTATTATGTGATTTAATTTGTGAATACTATTATTAATTATTTTTTCCCTATTAATGAGCCAATAGTCAATATTTAATATCCTTTAATACAAAACTAAAATGATAAGGGGTAAATATGTTGGATATTAAAATTTTAGCTGCATTAATAATTATCATGGCATTAGGTGCCATAGCAGGTATATTAGTTTATAATAATATGAATCCAGAAACTACAGGTACATGTAAACCTCTTATTGGTCTGGATAATAAAAGCACCACAAATAATACTCCGGATGATAATAATAATTATTTTACTTCTGATTCTTTATTTGATTTAAATTCATACTCCCCGAAAAGTGATGGTCACTTTAAACCTTCACCAGGTCCAGTACCTCAAGCAGATCCTATTAATCGTGTTATTAGTCTTTTTGATGCTTATTTAAAATCTATTTTTAATGAATCCGGTGTACCTGGCTCGGCAGTAGTTATTGTAAAGGATAAAGAAATAATTTACATGATTACCCTTGGTGTTAAGGATCTATCTTCTGGTGCACCTGTTACTAAGGATACTCTCTTTGAGATAGGTTCCTGCACTAAAGCATTCACCGCCACAAATATAGCTCAACTGGTAAGTGCTGGTTTAATGAGCTGGGATGATCCTATATCCAAATATTATAACAACACCTCCCAGTTCCAGATGTATGATCCCAGTGTTACCGGCAATCTGACCATACTTGATTGTCTTTCCCACCGCAGCGGACAACCAGAATACAGCCAGGATATGGAATGGATACTTTTTAATAATTCGTATTCCCCGATGCTTTACAATCTCCGTTATGTTAAAAATAACACTCCTTTTGGTAGTACTTATGGATATAATAACATCATATATTCTTTACCAGGTTATTACGCAGCTCAAGCAACCAATACGACCTGGAGTGATTTAATTAAAGAGTATCTCCTTAATCCTTTAGGTATGAGCACTGCAACCAGCACGGTGAAAGATTTCTTTAACTCTCCAGATCACGCCACTCCTTACAGACTTTTGGGAAATGGAACTTTAATTCCCTATCAAGCGGCAAATCTTGATGCCGTCGGACCAGCAGGGGTTATAAGTGCATCAATTAGTGAAATGGCCCATTGGCTTAAATTTCAAATAGCAGGTACGGGATATTACAATGGTGTGCCCCTCGTTTCTAAGGAAAATCTGGACAAAACACGTACCGGACAAATATATGCCCCAGGTTTGGGTGGTTATTATGGTTTGGGATGGATAATTAGTAATCTGAGTTTTGGTAACAAGAGTTTGGATGTCATCACACATTCTGGTGATACACTTTCTTCACAAACTGTAACCAGCATATTCCCCACAGAAGGTTTGGGTATGGTGGTGTTAACCAATGTAGGACCAACTGGACTGGATTTCGGCCTTACTTTATTTTCAAAATTATTTACTTTAATATGTGGATATGAAAACTATGATCCCTGGCCAAGTTATAAGGATATGAATAAGCCGGTGCCTTATCCAGCTCCTACTCCTCCTTTTATAGATGCTTTAGGTTTAGGTAACTATACTGGTGTTTATAACAATTATCTATATGGAAACATAACCATAACCACAGATAATAATGTTTTGACCTGTTACTTTGGAAATAACTTTCAGCCCTATACTTTAGAGCACTGGAATGCAAATTTATTCCTGGAGCCCAGCATGGATCTGCCTCTTTACTTCACCCATATCCATGATGGTTGCGCCCAGCAGTTAGTAGTAGAAGGCATTAGTGATTATAGTACCATACCTGCCGAAACCAAATCGGTGTTCAACCGTACTAATAGTACCTCCTAAATTTTCATAAGTGAATACGGCCCTCTTAGCAAAACAAAAATTCATAAAAAAAAATTACTTTTATAAAACATATTATAGTATTACCAATACTATTACTCAGTATTATAATTTTGTGTTTTTTTCTGGCTTTTAAGTTCGTTAAACGATACTATAACGAAGTAACGGAATGCTGCCCTCACTACCCCTTGTGGTGCATAACTTATCTACAATATTTAATAAAATAAAAATTTTAAAAACAGCAGAATATTGACCATTTAGTATATACGGAGCAATTGATTTTACTCTATTTCTAATAAATTAGAAAATTTGAATTCAAAAGTTGTTTAAGGGCCTATTTTTTAATGAGATTGAGGAATAAAAATAAATCAGCCAGAGAATATTTATCAAAAAAAACTTTTTTCAAATCTCAAAGATTATATAATCCCCTTAACATAATAATTATATTAGAAACCATGATTATTATATGAGATAGGGATATTTTTAAAAAAAATTGGTACATTCCTGATTTTATATATTTTTATCATGGTAAAACATATACAGGCTATGGGGGGGAGGTCTGTGGTGAATGTTTCTACCTGTAAATTAATGGATTTGCCTAAGATTGCGGATATTAGAGGAAATTTGACCTTTATTGAACAAAATATCCATATACCTTTTAAAATTAAAAGGGTTTATTTTTTATATGATATACCGGGTGGAGAAAGAAGGGGCGGACATGCCCATAAAAACCTGGAACAGTTTATTATCGCCGCCAGTGGAAGTTTTGATGTAATACTGGATGATGGAGTGAAAACTAAGCGCCACCACCTTAATCGCTGCTATCATGGCCTTTATGTTCCTAAAATGGTCTGGCGAGAACTAAATAATTTTTCTTCCGGGTCAGTGTGTCTGGTATTAGCTTCAGAACCATTTGAAGAAGAAGATTACATACGCAGTTACTCTGAATTTAAGAAAATAAATAATAAACCAGTATTAAAGCAGGTAATTTAGACTTCCTTTAATTATCATTACCTGTTATCCGGCCATATCATTTCCAGATTTAATAGTTTAATTTACATTCCACCGGTAGGGTTTTAATATGGAGATAAAAGTTTATCACCCTGAAGACTATGCATTATGGAATAATTTCAATGAAAATTCCAAAAATGGATTATTCTTATTTGATCGTAATTACATGGATTACCATTCATCTTTATTTTGTGATAATTCCCTGATGTTTTATAAAAATGATAAACTAATAGCCCTGCTGCCAGCCCATAGGGAGTGTGGACAGTTAACAAGCCATAATGGTCTGAGTTTTGGGGGGATGATTACCAGTAAAAAGATGCAAACCACCTTGATGCTTGATATTTTCAGGAGTTTAAAGCAGTACCTGAAAGAGGAGGGCTTTAAAACATTATTTTACAAGGCTATACCTCACATATACCATTTAATCCCGGCACAAGAAGATCTATATGCTCTTTTTAGAAATAAGGCCCGTTTAGTTCGAAGAGATGTTTCTTCCGCTATTAAAATGGAGGAAAGGATTTCTTTTAACCGGAACCGGATAAGAAACCTTAAAAAAAGTCAGTATAATGGTCTTGAAGTCTCCAGAAGCAATAGATTTAGGGAATTTATAGAAATGGAGAATATAAATTTGCAAAATAAGTACAACACGAGGGCCACTCATACTCCCCGGGAAATGGAATTATTAGCCAGTAGATTTCCAGATAACATCAAGTTATTTGTGGTGGAAAACGAAGAGGAAATAATCTCCGGGGTGGTGGTCTATGAAAGTACACAGGTGGCTCATGCCCAGTACCAGTCTTCTAACCGGGAGGGTATAAAGTCCCGGGCTATAGATTTGATCTTTGATTTTTTGATTAATGATTTTTATGCCGACAAAAAATATTTTAGTTTTGGAATTTCCACAAGAAAACAGGGAAATTATTTGAATCAGGGTTTAATTAAATTTAAAGAAAGTTTTGGAGCAAGAGCAGTGATACATGATTTTTATAGAATGGAAGTTTAAGGTGAGCGGTAATGATAAGTTTCATGGATTTAACCAGGGAATATGAATTTCTGAAATTAGAGCTGAATGAATCTCTGCAAGAAACTCTTTCTAGTGGTTATTATATTATGGGACCGGCCTTAATAGAATTTGAAAAGAATTTTTCCCATTATATCGGAACCCGTTATGCTTCTGGAGTAAATTCAGGATCTGACGCTCTTTATTTAGCCCTTAAATCACTGGGTATTGGGAAAAATGATGAGGTTATCACTGTGGCCCATACCTTTATTTCCACCGTGGATGCTATTGTTTTAAATGGTGCGCGTCCCGTATGGGTGGATATTGAACCTGATTCCTATCTTATAAATCCAGATAATATCCGGGAAAAAATCAGCCCACGCACCCGGGCTCTTTTAGTGGTTCATTTATATGGTCAACCGGTGGATATGGACCCGATCCTAAAAATATGCAAGGAACATGATCTCTATCTAATTGAAGATGCCAGTCAGGCCCATGGAGCAGAATATAAAGGATCCAAAGTGGGAAGCCTGGGTGATGTGTCCTGTTTTAGTTTTTATCCTACTAAAAACCTGGGAGGGTATGGTGACGGAGGCATGGTTCTAACCAAACACCGTGAGGTTCAGGAGAAAATTAGAAACTTGAGGGACTATGGACAGCAAGAAAAGAACCTCCATACTAAAGTAGGTATAAATAGTCGCCTGGATGAAATCCAGGCCACCATATTGTCCCTTAAACTCAAATATCTGGATAGCTGGAATAAAAAAAGAAGAAAACTGGCCAGAATATACCAGGATCAACTACCCCCCTGGGTTAGAACACCTCAGGAGAAGGAAAACAGAAAGCATGTGTATCATCTTTATGTGATAAATGCTCCTCAAAGAGATTTAATCCAGAGAGAACTATTTAAAAATGGTATTGAAAGCAGGATTCATTATCCTACCCCGGTTCATAAACAACCCACTTATTTGCCCTGGAGAGATTCATATTTACCCTGCACGGAGCAGGTCTCTAAGGGCATACTTTCTCTACCCCTTTATCCCTGGCTGGAAGAGGAGGAAGTTAACCGGATTTGTGAGGTTATAGATCATGCCTCTATGTAGTGTCCTCTTGCCTTCTTATAACCATGAAAAATACCTGGAGGAAGCCATAAACAGTGTTATAAATCAGACTGAAGAGGATTGGGAGCTGATCATCATTGATGATGCCTCTCAGGATAATTCCCCTCTAATTTTAGATAAATTCCAAAAGGATGATCGTATCCATATTAAAAGGCATGATAAAAATAGGGGAATTGCTTCTACTTTAAATCAGGCTTTGAAGTGTTCTAAAGGGGATTTTGTGGCATTTATAGCCTCAGATGATGTTTGGCACCCCCGAAAATTAGAAGAACAATTAGAAATCCTTAAAAAGGACGATGAACAAATAGTGTGGAGTGAGGGGCTTATCCTGAATGATAAAAGTGAGGCTACTGGTGAAAAATTCACCCAGATTTATAAATCCTCCCCAGAATCAGGATATATTTTCCCGAAGCTTCTCCAGGGTAATTTCATTTTTGGATCCAGTTTAATACTCAAAAAAAGTCTATTAGATGGCCTGGAGTTTGATACACAATTAAGGTTTCTAAATGATCACAAACTTTACCTGGATTTGGCCTTTAAATATAAATTCTATTTTATCCCGGAAGCACTGGCCGGTTACCGCATACATGGAGCAAATACTACTTTTAATGATTTATCCACCTGGTACCAGGATTCCATGAAACTTTCCAGTTACATTTCCCGTGAATATCCCCGAAAAAGGTCGCTGATTTCTAAAAAGAGTCTATTTGATTTGTGCTGTGTTAATCCCCTCTATCATGGTTTAAAAGTAAATCCCAAAAACAAAGTCAACCTTTATTACCTGATAGTGCTCCCGCTGTGGTATCTTTATATTCTGATTAGCTAAGAGTGACTTAAATCCATAAAATTTTTGATAGGTGAGGATTTAAGGTAGAATAAACCAAGTATTATAAAAGTAATTGCCATTTTTAATATTTAAAGGATGATGCTATGATTCTAATTGTTGGTGGAGCCGGCTATATCGGCTCCCATGTTAATAAGGTGCTAAATGAAAAAGGATATGATACCCTTATCATGGATAATTTCAGTTATGGACACCGGGAATTGGTAAAGTGGGGAGAGGTCCTGGAAGGGGACCTGGGGGATGTTGAACTTTTGGATAGAATATTCCAGGAATACCCCATCACCGGGGTGATGCACTTTGCTGCTTTTACCTATGTAGGGGAATCAGTTACCCGCCCTGCAGAGTACTACCAGAATAATACCACTAATACCCTGAATCTCTTAAGATCCATGGTAAAAAATAAGGTAAAAAATTTTATTTTTTCATCTACCTGCGCTGTTTATGGAGTACCCGAGAAAATACCTCTTACTGAAGATCATCCCCTGAACCCTATAAACCCCTATGGCCGGAGTAAGTTAATGGTAGAAGAGATGCTCCATGATTTCTCCCAGGCCTATGACTTTAATTACATTTCTTTAAGATACTTTAATGCCGCCGGTGCTGCACCTGATGATGGAATTGGAGAATGGCACCAGCCAGAAACCCACCTCATACCCCTCGTACTGGATGCGGCCCGGGAGATAAGGGATAAGGTCTCTATTTTTGGTACAGATTACCCCACATCAGATGGTACCTGTATCCGGGACTATATACATGTTCTGGATCTGGCCCAGGCACATATCCAGGCCCTGGAATATTTGGAAAAAAATAATAAAAGCCAGGTTTTCAATCTGGGAAATGGACAGGGATTCTCGGTACGGGAAGTTATTGAAAGCTGTAGGAAAGTTACTGGTAGAAATATACAGGTAAAAGAGGAGGATAGACGACCAGGGGATCCTCCAGTATTACTTGGTAGCTCTAAAAAGGCCGAAGAATTACTGGGATGGAAAGTGGAGTGGGTTGAATTGGAGGATATTATAGCCAGTGCCTGGAAATGGCATGAAAAATTATATAGGAACTTAAAAAACCACAAATTGCAAAATAAGCAATAAGATAATAATAGGTCAATACCACGTTTCGGCGATAATACAGAAGGGAGATAGATTTAAATGGAAGTAATATTACAGCAATTTGCTAATCTGAGCATTTTAATTTATATTGTTTCTACCATGTTGTCTATGGGGCTTAGTTTTTTTCCAAAACAATTTATAGAACCCCTGCAAGATAAAAAACTCATATTAAAATCTTTAGCAGCAAATTTCATACTGGTACCGCTTTTAACTTATATCATATTACAATTAATCCCTCTTCAACCTGGCCTGGCTATTGGACTGGTTTTGATGGCTGCTGGAGCAGGATCACCATTTATGCTCAAACTGGTTCAGTTTATTAAAGCCGATATGGCCTTTGCCGTGGGATTGATGTTAATTTTATCCACCGTTACTTTAATTTATCTGCCCCTGGCACTTTCTTTTCTATTGCCGGATGTTACCGTAAACTCGTTATCCATAGCAGTTTCATTACTGGTTTTGATATTTCTACCCTTACTGGGGGGAACTACTTTAAAATGGAGATACAGTAAACTGGCTGAGATTATTAAACCCACCTTTAATCAAATATCCAATATATTCCTCTTTGTGGTGGTGCTTTTATATTTGGGTCTTAATTATCAGGACTTTCTGTCAGTATTTGGTACCGGAGGATTACTGGCTGCTTTAATTTTTGTATTGGCCTCATATTTTATAGGATATATGCTGGGAGGACCTTCAAAAAATACAAAAACCGTGCTGGGTATGGGAACTGCTATAAGAAATTCATCAGCGGCTTTTGTAGTGGCTCTGGCTAATTTCAGTGCCCAATATGAGGTGATGGCTATGATAATAGTAGTTTATTCCCTTAGCATAATCATGATGATGTTAATCTCTGGAGAGCTGGGTAAAAGAACTAAAAAATCAGAGGACACATGATTATAAATTCCTACCTCTTAAATAAAAGCCGCGCCCTGATTATTTTTTAAAAAAAAGTTGAATGAAATAATATAAACCGTTAAATAATTTTAAAAAAAAGTTGAAGAATTAAATATTCTTCATCACATTTTTCATGTATTCTAAAAGTTCAATCCGGGCTTCCTTATCATCCAGGGCAAAGTCAATGGAAGTTTTAAGCCATTCCACCTTATTTCCTATATCATAGGTTCTTCCCTGGAAGACCACCCCATAAATCTTATTTAAAAGTCGCATGGCATCGGTAAGTTGAATTTCTCCTCCAAAACCAGGGGGTACTTCCTGAATATGGTCAAATATTTCACTTTCTAATATATATCGTCCCATGATAGCCAGGTTAGAGGGTGCTTCACTTAGGGGTGGTTTTTCCACCATGTCCTCTATGGAATAGAGTGAGGGTTCTACTTCCTGGCCCTTGATGATACCGTATCGTTCTATTTTCTCTCGGGGTACTTCTTCTACTGCTAAGACCGAAGCCTGGTATTTTTCATATACATCCATAAGTTTTCTGGTGCAGGGCACCGGGGAACTGGTGATGGTATCTCCCAATAGTACCGCAAATGGTTCTCCATCAATGTGTTTACGGGCACAGTAAATAGCATCCCCCAGTCCTTTTTGTTTTTTCTGACGAACATAGTATATATCAGCCAGTTCGCTAATGGATTCTACTTCCTGTAAAAAATCATTTTTCCCATTTTCCCGGAGGAAGTATTCCAGTTCAAAAGCCCGGTCAAAGTGATCCTCGATGGACCTTTTACCTTTACCAGAGATGATTAAAATATCATCTATTCCAGAGGCCACTGCCTCTTCCACCACGTACTGGATGGTGGGTTTATCAAAAACAGGTAACATTTCTTTAGGTTGTGCTTTAGTTGCCGGTAAAAACCTGGTCCCTAAACCAGCGGCGGGTATTACTGCCTTCATGATTTACACCTTTTATAATTAAAAAATATACAATTCTCGCGATTTATAAAAAATTTGACTAGAAACCCTTTTAGTATATTATTATGATCTTAGTTGATTAAAATTGTTTATAAGTAATATAAGTATGAAAATAAGTTTAGATAAAATAAAAAAGAAGAAAATAGGAATTTAAGTTTTTAACTTATTCCCGCAATCAATTCACACAGTACATTCCCGCAATCAATTCACACAGTACCGGTTGGGTTACTGGGGTTATAGTTACTGAACCATCGGCATTGACTGTTACAATTACTTCCACATATATAGTGTTCATACCTTCTAAGAAAGCAGCTCCTTTAGCTGCATCCAGAGTGATCTCGGTTTTACCCTGGGTTATATCTGCAGGTAGCTGGTATAGAACATGAGAAGCGATTATATCAAATTTAGTGGTTTCATTGTCTATGTGGTTTTCATCTCCCCCATTAAGGCTTAGATTCATATTAACCTCGCCAGTAGAATTAGCACTGTAGGGTTCAGACCACATTTTCATGCGGAAAGTGGTTCCTGCCGGTAGGGCCTCATTATCATATCCTAACTCCTTAGTTAAGTTAACAACTGATTGGCCAGTAGAAGGTTCTTTCCAGGATTCTACATAGACATTGGTGATGGATCCATCTTTTTTAGTGACATTCTCCATTACAACTACTGATTTAGCCCAGTGATCAGGAGCATTATTATTTATAACCATCAAAGTCTGGGATGCTGTTGCAGTTTCTGCTGAAGGCATCATAAAAGCGGCAAGGGCACCTATAATAACTATTACAATAACTGCTATAATTAAAATTCCAGTATTACGATTCATGATACCACCCTATAATATAGTTATTACCCGGTAAGCAACAACAGCTGCAAATACCAGTAGCAAAGGTACAATGGCTACATTGGATCCCTTTATAAACGAACTGATACGGTTACTATTTTCTGCTTCTGAACTCAAAATCTCTTTCAAGGCCAGAAATGCAATAAGAGCAATAACTGCTATGACACTGTAGGCCATTACATCCGTGGTGGTCACCGTGGTGGTGGTAGTAGTTACCGTTGAAATCAAATCAAATTACCTCCCTTTTTTCAAAAGTATATTAAATTGAAAATTTTCACTAACAGAACCTATGTTTTCCAGTATATATAATGTTTACTATTTTCCTTGGAATTTACATAAAAAAGGTATACGAGATTAATATTAATTTTAAGAAAGGCGAACTTTTCAAGAAAAAAGAGAGTGATTTTATTTCAGAAATTAATTCCAATTTATCCATAATCAGGATATAAGGTCCTTTATTATTCTATTTATTTCATTTTCAACGGTATCAAATATTTTTATGGTTTTTTGCCGGCTTTTATGGCCAGATACAATCTCCACTTCTTTATGAGTTATAGTGCTAAATTCCTGAATTATCTCCTTATTGGCCTTCCCCCTTTGGGGGATAGAGCGTATTCTTATTTCTATCCTATTTCGCCAGGGATTATAGGAACTTATAGAAAATCCGCTGGATCCCGGGGAAACTTCAATATCTACCAGCACACCGTCTTCTACTCCCCTAATGGCCTTCATAATTATAAATTAATTAAATCCTTATTAAAATTTTGTTATGCTATTTAATACCTGATCATTATTATCAGGAAATGATATTACAAAAAATTAAATATTCCCGGAGCATACAATTAACTAGAGGTGAAATTATGGTAGCAAAAAAAGGCGAAAAATACAGATGTGAAGTGTGTGGCTTGACCATCAATGTGGAAGAAGAGTGTGGCTGTGATGAGTGTGCCATAGTCTGCTGTGGAAAGCCCATGGAAAAAAAAGAATAATTAAATAAAATTTTTTTTTAATAGGGAATTAAGAGCAACATTTAAATACCTGTTTTTAGAAAGGATGGTATGCTCTAATTTATATGTAGATTAGGTGCCAGCAGGGGTGGTCGAGCGGTCAAAGGCGCTAGGTTGAGGGCCTAGTGGGGTAGTCCCTTCGCGGGTTCGAATCCCGTCCCCTGCACTAAAAAAAAATATTTTTAAAAAATTTTATGCATTTTAAGATTTATATTAATTCAATTTATAAGCCAATTTTAATTGATTCTATATATTATAGAATTAGAGTTACCTGATTATTCTAGAATTATCTCCACTTTCAGGGTTTTACTCTTTTTTAAATCCTCAATTAGATCTTGATTTAAATCACAGGCAGCTTTATCTGCTTTAATCATCAGGGTGCGGCTGCAGATATAATCACTCTTCCGAGCGACCATATCGGTGGGATGATCCAGACTTAAATCAGGGTGCCCGGTTCCTCTTATTTCATCCTGATGATGAGTTGTACTTAAAACCATCCTTACTTGTGCCCCTTCACGTGTTATGGCTCTTTTTAATTCTTCTGGAAAATCAAGCATGGTTTTATCAGATTTAACTCCAATTATGCAATCTGCCTGGATTCCTATTTCCGGATCCAGAGTTACTTCCAGGGTGGAACGGTGTTTTGAACTTACATTAGGGTGTCCTTGTGCATAGAAAACATATTTAATCATGAAAAAATCCTCATTGAAAAATTAAAAATTTGGTTTCTATCTGGCCCCTTTTTAAAAAAAGCATTTTTTATACGGGAAAAATAGTTACCATCATTAATTAGTAGGAATGCTGCTTTTAATTTTATCTCAAAGAAAAATCCTTGAAATAATTATTATAAAGAGTCAGATGGTAATTATTTGCCATTTAATCACCCCCACGGTAATTAAAGGCCAGATAGTAACGCTAATAATATTATGGGTTTATTTTTATATAAATTTTACTAAAAAAATTTGGGAAATTGTTCCTTCAAGAAAAGAAAAAAGTATTAATTTACTTTATTCTTTTCTTTTAATTTTGAGAGAAGTTTATCATGCCTGATTTTTATATGATCATATCCTTTTGTATCAAAGGGGCAGTCCTCTATACAGTAAGTACACCCCTTAGAACAACCTATACACTGGTTTTGTATTAAAATTACTTCTTTGCCACAGCAAGTTTCTTTTTCAATTAATGCTTTTTCCGGGCAGGCTTTGATACATTTTCCACACCTATTACAGTAATCTCTTATCCAGGTATGGGGGTTTTCTTCCCTTAGGGGTAAATTTTCCATGGTGGTGAATATGGCAGATATTTTCTGTGCCGGGCCACATTCTGGAGTTATTAGAAGACCACTTTCACCTATAAGTCCCATGGAAGCTTTTTGCCCCAGTGCAGATAAATCCACCAGGGCTTCATAAGGGTGGGCTACCTGGGTGGAGTAGCCCTTTTGTCGCAGGTAATCAGATAATTTATAGGTTATTTTACCCAGTTTCTCATAGGCCGCGTCATTATAACTCTGGGCTTCCTCACCCGGAGGTGTTTTTATGATTTTGCGATCCATGGGCATGGTGAGGACTATGGCCTGGGGATAGTACACCTTTTTATCTCCAATTAAAATATCTGGATTAAAGGAGGTATATCCTATACTGGAAATTCCCAGTTTATGGGCATATTCTTCAAATTTCTGGATAAATACATCATCAACCATTTTTTTCATTTCCAGAGGATTTTCTACTTGTGATAGGTCCGGGTATTCTTTATCCCATCCACAGGAACATCCACTACCACAACCTTCTATAGAATCCTCTAGAGTGTTTTTTTCTTCTACCCCACAACCACACTTTTCATTTCCTGAGGGAGTATCTGCACCTGATTTTTCAGGTGTTTCTTCTTCACAACTACAATCAGAAACTGCAAAAGCACCACCAGATTCAAAAGATTCTTCCACACCTTCCTTATTAATATGTGATTTTTCGATTTCTTTGCATCCGCATTCTTTATCTTTCAATATTTTATCTCCCTATAATCATTGATTATTTTTTAAAATTTTAAGGGGATTAATGCACGGTTAAAACCGGGCATTTAGCGTCCCTTACCACTTTTTCTGCCACACTACCCAGTAAAAATCGCTCTAATCGGTGTTTACCAGATCCACCAATAACAATTAGATCCACCCCTTCTTTGCGGGCCATATTTAATATTTCCTCCGAAGCCAGACCTTCTTTAATCAGGTATTCTTTTTTTAAGGTTTTAGTTTCCATTTTCTTAAATAGTTGGGCTACTTTCTCCAGGGCTTCTTCCCCTTCTTTTTTTAAGATATTCATGGTTACCCCGGAGGTGGGCCGGGATTCCAGAACATTCAATACATAAATAAAAGAGCCATGGGCCTGAGCCAGCATAATAGCATATTTAGCTGCATTTAAGCTCACTGAGGAACCATCAACAGGCAATAGAATTTTTTCAAACATTTTACATCTCCCTAGTCTGATTTATCAATATTACAGCTAATGCTCTCTTCTTCTTCCTTACAGGTAAGGGCAGTTTCTTTGTTTACAGGGCACTGTTCTTCACCCAGGTGACATTCCGCGTAAAGTCCGCAGTATTTTTTGGATATGGCCACCAGCATGAGCATGAGTGGTACTTCAATTAAAACCCCTACCACGGTGGCCAGGGCTGCTCCTGATCCCAGACCAAAAATGAGTATGGTAGTGGCTATAGCCACTTCAAAGTGGTTGGAAGCCCCAATCATAGAGGCTGGAGCAGCGTCCTCATAGGATAGTTTCAGTTTCCGGGCCAGGAAAAAGTAGCTTAAGGCATATACAAAGATGGCATTTACAAAGATAGGTACTGCTATCCAGAATATGGTTAAGGGGTTGTCCACTATTACTTCGCCTTTGAAAGTGAATAAGAGTATTAGTGTGGCTAGAAGGGCTATTATGCTCACGGGCTGTATAAATCGCAGGAATTTTTTTTCAAACCATTCCCATCCCCTGTTTTTTATTATCCATCTACGGGTGTAATATCCACTTACCAGAGGGAAGAATACGTATATGGCCACTGAAAAGGCTATGGTTTCCCAGGGTAAGGGTACCTGGGATATTCCTGATAGGAAGCTGGCCAGTGGAGCATATACCACTACCATTACCAGGGAGTTTACTGCTATCATAATGAGAGTTAGTCCGTCGTTACCCCGGGCCAGGTAGTTCCACATTAAAACCATGGCGGTGCAGGGAGCTATTCCCAGGATTATTACCCCTGCCAGGTAACTGCGCCAGAGTTCTATCTGCTGCCCGGTGGCTATTATCTCTGTTCCCGGTAAAAAACCCACAAAGAGGTATCCCAGGAAGAACCAGGCAATGAGGAAGGTGGAAAGGGGGGCCACCACCCAGTTTAAAAACAGAGTCAGGCCTACCGGGCGTGGTGTTTTAGCCGCCTTTAGAACCTGTCCAAAGTCTATTTTAACCATGATAGGGTATACCATGAAAAATAAGGCTATAGCTATAGGTATAGAAACGTTGAATACCGTGTAGGAGTCCAGGGTCAGGGCCATTTCCGGGACACTTCGGCCTAGTAGTATGCCCAGTATGATACAGGCGAATACGAATACTGTAAGGTATTTTTCAAAAAAGGATAAATTTTTACTTTTTATGCTTCTATTGGCCATTTAATCACCTTTATATTAGCTTTTCAATGGATATTATTCATAATCTGGTCTACAAGTTCCATGATATCTGGATGGGATAGCTGGTAATGTATCCATACTCCTTCTTTTCGCCATTTCAAAAATCCTGCATTTTTTAATAAAGTTAGATGATGGGATACGGTGGGCTGGGGTTTATCCAGTACCTCAATTATTTCACAAGCGCATAGTTCACCGTTTTTTAGTAAGTGCAGTATTTTAAGGCGGGTGGGATCTGCCAGGGCCTTTAAAATCTCAGCAGTTGCATACAAATTTTCGTCTGAGGGTAAGCCCTGTCTTAGTTTTATCAGTTTTTCAGCAGAACTCTCATCAGTAGCACATGATTTCATACCCCCTTTTATATATATCATTATATTTAAATATTTGGATATATGGATGAAAGGGGTGAGGTTTTTAAATCCTTAAAAAAACAACAATGGATTAAAAAAAATTGAATATGGTAATAAAAAAATGAAAGGAACTTACTGCTTAATTATTGAAAATAAAAAAGAATGTGACCTTACTGTAGGAAAAAAGGGTAATTTTCATTTTGAAAAAGGTTTTTATGTCTATGTAGGATCTGCCCTTAATTCACTGCCAGGCCGCATAAAAAGACACCTTTCCTCATCCAAGAAATTATTTTGGCATGTGGACTACCTTTTAGCTGCACCTCCCACCAGGGTGATAGAAGTGGTCTTTGCCACTGGTCCCCAAAAGGTAGAATGTGCTATTTCCCATAAAATATCCCTGAAATCTAAAGAAATACCTGGATTTGGTTCATCAGATTGCCGTTGTAAATCTCATCTATTCTATTTTAAAGATTCAACAGAATCAATTAAAATATGTAAAGATGCATTTTTAAAAAATAAGTTAGTTCCACAGGATTTATCCCAGTTATCCCTGAAAAAAGTTTAATATTTGATAAAAAAAAATAATCAGAAACTTAAAATAATATTAAAGTTTCTGGAAAAACTCTTCAAATTCATCATCTTCCAGGGGAGTGGGGAGGATAAAATCTGAATTTTCATAAATGGCCCGGGAGAGTTCACGATACATCCCCGCCATATCTGAATCAGGGAACTTCTCCATCACAGTTTTAGCATCATATTCACTTTTCTGGACCAGCTGGTTGCGGGGTATAACTCCGATTACTTTGGTGCCTATTTTCCGGGCAAAACGTGATACCACCTCTTCCTCATTATCCAGACCTTTACAGTTGCAGATTATGCCTCCCAGACGGCTTTTTAATTTTTTTATACCTCTGGAGATATTATTAGCCGCATAAAGAGCCATGTACTCTCCAGAAGTTACGATGTAAACTTCATCAGCATAGTCTTCCCTTAAAGGAACTGCAAATCCTCCGCAGACCACATCACCCAGTACATCGTAGATAACCACATCCAGGTCTTCTTCAAAGACCTTTAACCTCTCCAAAAGGCTCATGGCCACAATAACTCCTCTACCAGCACAGCCCACACCAGGTTCTGGACCGCCACTTTCGGTGCACATCACCTGGTTAAATCCATTGAATATAACATCATCTCTTCGGGCATCCCTTTTTTCTTTGATGATGTTTAATATGGTAGGCAGTCGGGAGCCATAGAGGGTACGGGTGGTGTCGGCCTTGGGGTCGCATCCTATTACCAGAACTTTTTTATCCTCACTGTAGGCTCCGGCTATATTGGATACAATGGTGGATTTACCAATACCTCCCTTACCATAAATGGCTATACGCTTGGTTTTACTCATTAGATTTCACCATAGCACCGATAATATCTCCCCGGGTGAGAATACCCACCAGTTTATTCTCTTCATCCACCACTGGAAGGCGGTTAATCTGGTGTTGATCCATGAGTTCGGCTGCATCAGATATGGATTTATCTGGAGTGATGGTGATCACCTTCCGGGTCATGATGGATGAGACCTGTTGGACTGCAGCTTTATTTATTCCTGCTGCTATCTCATCAAATTCGTACTTCATGCGCACTGGTAATTCGATTAAATCCAGTGGTGCAGGTAGTATAAGATTTAAATTAGGAGAATGGACTTCTAAAAGCCGCATAATATCTCCTTCACTGAGTATACCCACAACTTTTCGGTTATCATCCACTACCGGGGCCCCACTAATCTTATGATCCCTTAAAATTTTAGAAACTTCACTAATCTTATCTGCCTCTTTAAAGGTTATTACCTCTTTTTGCATGGCATCTTGAATTTCTATCAATTCATCAACTCCTTTTTAGATGGGATTTTATAATCAAAGTAATTTTCAACATGAAATAATTATTCTTTTTGCTTTAAATAAGTATAATGTTTAATTAATTTAATTTTTCTAATAAAAAAATTAGAAGGAGTTATCTTTTAACTTTTTTATAAACTAAATCCCCTGAGCGTACCTTTTCAGCCACTTTTAAGCCCACATTTTGTCCTTTTATAGCTTTTTTAATATCTAATCCATCTATCTGCATGGATTCTGCCTTTTGTTTCACAGATCCGGTGGTGGGGCCCTGAATAATAAGTTCATCTCCTAGTTTTAAATCAGACCATAGTCTTAACTCTGCTGCTTTTACCTGAGAGAAATAATTGACCACTTGCCCCACGTCTTTTTTTATATAGGGTGACTGGTTGGAGGGACTATCCTGCAGGGGTTTTTGGAAGTAGAAACCCTGATCAAAACCCCGGTTAAATACGTTTTTTAAGTCATCTAACCATTTGTTTTTAAAGGACCATCCATTATGATAAGTATTAATTGCTTCCTGGTAAACCCGGGTGACCTCCCCTACATAATCTGCACTTCTAGCCCGGCCCTCTATCTTAAAAGCAGCAACCCCGGACTCCATTAACTCCGGTATGTATTCAATCATGCACATATCCCGGGGACTCAAAAAATGAGTCATATTATCCTCTTTTTCTAAGATAAGTTTGCTACCATCTTCACATTCCATCTTCCACACTTTACGGCAGGGCTGCAGGCATTCCCCACAGTTGGCATTTTTCTGGTACAGGTAGCTACTTAAAAAACAGCGCCCCGATAGAGCCATACACTGGGCCCCGTGAATGAATACTTCTATTTCCAGGGGGGAGTTGCTAGTTATTTGTTTTATTTCCTCCAGGGATAGTTCCCGGGATAGAATAGCCCTTTTTACCCCCAGTTTTTTTAAGGTATGCAGGGTGCGGGTATTGGATGCATTGCCCTGAACTGAATAATGGGCTTCCAGGTGGTGATCCCGGATTAATTCCAGTGCCCCCAGGTCCGAAACAATAAGAGCATCCACCCCGGATTCAAAAACTAAAGGCAAAATTTTCTCCAGAGCGTGTAAATCCTGGTTTCTCATCATGGTGTTGGTGCATACATACAGCCGGGATTCATGTTTATGGGCCATATCAACCGCCCTTTCCAGTTCACTTAGAGAAAAATTGGTGCTATGGGCCCTCATATTGAATCCCTGTATACCAATATAAACTGAATCAGCCCCGTTTTTAAGAGCAGAAGCAAGGGATGTGAAGTTACCTGCAGGAGATAATAGTTCCACCATATTAACCATTTTATTTAGATTTATAAAAAATAAGATTTGAAAAATAATTATTTAACAGCGGCATGATTCATAGAGTTCCAGGTCCCGGGGAAGTTCGGTAGGGTATTCCCCATCCAGACATCCAGTACATAATTGGTCCTTTCCAATGCCAATACATTTAATTAAGGATTCCAGGGAAAGGTATCCCAAAGAATCCACTCCCAGTGACTCTTTAATTTCTTGAACTGAATTATTGGCCGCAATTAATTCTTTTTTAGTGGCCATAGCCACTCCATAGTAACAGGGTGAGATTATAGGCGGGCACCCTATTCTCAGGTGAATTTCCTTTACTCCGGTTTGTTTTAGTACATCAATTAATGACTTGGAGGTGGTTCCCCTTACTATGCTGTCATCTAAAAGTACAATGCTTTTGCCTTCCAGTTCAGATTTAATAGGGTTCATCTTGAGTTTTACCGAGGTCTCCCTTTCACCCTGGGTGGGCATGATAAATGTTCTCCCAATGTAACGGTTTTTGATTAGTCCTTCACCATAGGGTAGTCCTGAAGCCCGGGAATATCCTATAGCAGCGGTGATTGCAGAATCCGGTACCGGCATCACCACATCGGCCTGGGCCGGGAACTCTTGATGCAGGGCTTTACCTATATTTAAGCGCACCTGATAAACATCTCTCTGGTCGATGATGCTGTCTGGTCGGGCAAAGTACACATATTCGAACATGCAGTGGGCCCTTTTAATCCCGGAGGTGTCCATTTTATAACTGGTGATTTTATCATTGAGCAGGATGATTTCACCCGGTTCCACATCCCGTAGTAGTTTAGCCCCAATTACATCAAAGGCCACTGTTTCTGAGGCCACCATATTTAAATCCTCTTTCTGGCCCAGGGCCAGTGGTTTCATACCCAGAGGGTCCCGGACCACATAAAGGTCACAGTTAACCAGCACCACCATGGAATAGGATCCAATCAATTGCCGGGTAACAGCCTTTATACATTCAATCATATCCTGATTTTTGATGTATTCCCGACTTAACATATGACAGATTACTTCTGAATCTGTGGTGGATCGGAATTGGTGGCCCTGGGATTTTAATTCCTGGCGTAGTTCCAGGGAATTAATTATATCACCATTATGGGCAATGGCGATATTTCCACCCTGGAACTCACTAAAAAAAGGTTGTGAATTTTCCAGAAGTGAGCTGCCCGTGGTGGAATATCTTACATGACCAATACCCACCTGACCTTCTAATTCATCCACTTTTCCATTATTAAAAACGTCGCACACCAGACCCATACCCCGGTAGGTATTTAAATCCTGACCATTATGGGTGGATATCCCTGCAGATTCCTGTCCCCGATGCTGTAGAGCATAGAGACCAAAATATATAGGGGAAGCCACGTTTTTTGAATCGTTATGAGAATATATACCTACAATACCACACTTATCTTGCAATTTTGGATTCTCCCCTGGAATATTAATTTAAAATAAGATCATTCCCAAATATTCTGGAATTGATTCTCCAGATTATCATTTTCCTCATCTAAATCATTTTTTAGTTCTTCAGATTTTGGATCCATGAAAATAAGGGCGGTTTTAATAACCTTAAGCCATTCTATGGCCTTATCCTTGGACCGGGCACTTATGGAGCCCTGACCCACTATAATATTATCTGGTTTAAATTGATTAGTTGCAAAAGTAATATGTTCTAAATCTTTTAAATCTTCATCAAAAGCTTCTCTCCAAAGCTTTGTAATGGAAAAAACTTCAAATAAATTTTTATTTACAATACCTGTGTATTGAGAATCTAACTTGTTATAATCTCCTTTAATATTTTCCAGTTCAATTTTAAGTTTATCAGATTCCTGTAGAAGTTCCTCATTAGAGATAGAAAATTCTTCCATTTTATCTAATAGGGACTGGTTTTCATTAAGTAGATTATTATTCTCCCGTGATAATTCCTGCATTTTATGGTGAGATTCCATGAACTGGTCTTCCAGTTGTCTGAAATCTCGAATATTAGCAATAGATAACAAACCCGCCCTAATGATGGCATTTTTAATTTCTTCTGAAATTATCCCGGGATCTATGTACTCCACATCATGTCCATAGGGAAATTTCATCCTTTCCAGGTGTCCCACTTCGTCTTTAAGGGATTTTTGAAATTTTTCAGCCAGATCTCTTCCAGGACCATCCACATCAGTGGCAATTAATACCACGTCAGCTCCTTGAACCGCCTTACGGGCAATATCAATACTGGTGGTGGGGATGATGGAAGAAATGGTAATGTGATACTCTGCGCCTAGTGCCACGTCCTGCATGGCCCGTGAAACACTTTCCACATCAGAAGCACCTTCCACAATTATTCTCACATCAATAGGGCTTTTATTATCCATCTATTTCAACCTTTGACCGGATATCTTTTTATTTTGCCAGCTGTATCTTCTTACTCTTTTGGATTTACCAAAACCACAGGAAGCACAAACTTTTCGGCGAATATGATAAGCGTTTCTACCACATCTTCGACATCTAATGTGGGACTTTTTATTTCTTTTACCAAATGAGGGTGTACCTTTCATTATTAAATCCTCCTAAAAAAAAGATGAAATTTTAATAGAATATAAATTAATCCAATAAATTAGTATAGTTACTTAATATTAAAATAATTTATTATTAAAATTAACTAATTTCTATTATAAACATTTAGTTCAGGGAGATATATATACTATGTTATCTCCACGGATTAGAACTGTGCCCAATCTGCGGGTTACTTCACCTTTTTCTAATTCTTCAGCATCATTTAATACCAAGTTCATATGTAAGTCGAAACTCTTTAAAACTCCTCTAAATTCTCGGTCACCTTTCAGTTTGATTAGTACCGGGGAATTTAAAGATTTGCCTAATGCATCAAGTGGCCTTTGTACATTCACTTTCTGTGCATTCATAATTATCACCTTTCCTATAACTTCAATGTTGGCTGGATTTATATTTAAATGTAACGCTCTTAAGATAAAAAGCTATAACCAGATTCTACTATTGATTTAGAAACACGTATAGTAATATCATCAGAAAAGAGTGTTACCATATTATTTTAGCCATGAATTTAATCAACAATACCATCAAGTTCTATAATCAGACTTGTTATAATGTTCTTTGTAAAATAGAGTATTTAAATCTTTTTTAAAAAATTGGTTGTAAAGTTTGTGGGTGTTGTTATTTTGTTATGTGTTTTTGTGTCCAGTTTTTCATTT